>ENA-OQKV01000219-OQKV01000219.1-human-gut-metagenome-genome-assembly--contig:-NODE-219-length-23888-cov-4.316106_pt1 | contig 23888 bp, 18 predicted proteins | sample MGYA00242655_ERZ504811 | MGnify/ENA primary metagenome ERZ504811 (study PRJEB26092, sample SAMD00036406) | human gut metagenome | host: Homo sapiens | study: EMG produced TPA metagenomics assembly of...
ATATAACCGCAGGAAATCAGAAGCCCATTGTTCTACGAGGTGATTTGGAACAACAAATAATGATTTCTGGCATAAACCGAGTCTTTTGCTCTCCATCGCTGCAGCAATCATTTCAAATGTCTTTCCAGCACCAACACACTGGGCAAGTAATGTATTGTTGCCGTATAAAATATGGGCTATTGCATTTTTCTGGTGCGGCTTTAATTCAATATCTGGCGTCATGCCAGGAAATGTCAAATGAGAGCCTTCATATTCCCGTGGACGAACAGAATTGAATAGTTCGTTATACGTTTCTACAATCTTCTGTCTTCGTTCCGGATCACGGAATATCCAGTCTTTAAACGCTTCTTTTATGTTTTCCTGCTTTTGACTTGCAATAGTCGTTTCTTCCTTATTCAGTACCCTCCTTTCATCAAAGGTATCATAAATTTTTATGTCTTTCAAATTTAAGGTATCTTCCAGCAACTTATACGCAGTTACTCTTGTGGTTCCAAATGTGGTATTTGCAAAAGAGCGGGAAGTTTCAGCATTTTTTCCGGCAATGTTCCATGTACTTGTTATATTCGAAAAACTTGTTTTTACAGTACCAGGATCTAATAGATAATGTGGTGTTTGAAAGACTTCCCCCATGAAGTCATCTATATACTTCGGATCAATCCATGTGGCACCAATCCTGATCTCTATCTCTGAGGCATCGAGATTTTGGGGCTGTATCTGTTTAAGTGCCTGCACATTAATGCTAAACTCAGGTTTTGTTTCTGCGTAAGATGTTGCAATTTTGAGTTTTTCCCGGACATTACCGCTTAAATATTCATCTGCAGTCTCCCATTTTCCGGTGATTGGGTCTTCAAATATGACACCGCGAAGTTCTTCCACAATTTCTTTGGTATCTTTTCCGGAAAGTTCACTCATATACGGAAGATCAACAACAGCCTTTTCTGAAAGAGATACGGTCAATGCTTCACTGGCTGTGTCAACGCTTGTAACAACTTTCTCCTGCTTAATTGTACGCTTTTGGAATATAGCAGCCTTTTCCTTGAAATTTCCTTCTTCATCAAGGTTTTCTAATGAGCAAATCAGAGAATAACTGGAATCCTGATCAAATGCGATTCTGTTTGCACGCGAATTCAGTATACCGAATTTTGCTGTATATCCATCATACAACGCACTCAGTTCTTCCTGCTTTTGTTTAATGTCTGCATCGGAATACTCATTCAGCTGCAAATTAATTAACGCACGAGTACAATCCCGGATGCCGATCATTCCCTTGATCCGCTCTTTTGCTGTGGCCGAAACGTCAACAGGACGCATAACAGAATTTTCCCGGTAATAAATTTCCTTTCCAACAACCGTAAAGCTATAATTTTTGACGTTCGGATCTGCAGAAAGTAGCTCTTCTAAGTCCTCCGTAAGAATCTCTTCCGGATCAATCGCATCAAATTCTCCATTGATATTTTGCAGAGACTCCTGTAATTGTTCTTCAAACGGTTGCGAATCATCTGCTGTGCAGGTACTTTCCATTCCATAAGGACCGGATACCATTTCCATTTTTCCAACAATTTGTTCTGGATGTTCAACAAAATAATTGTTCATGGTAATGTCTGATCCATCTTTTCCAAGATAGACCCAATCCGGATCAGAAACAATCATATGATCCCGTTTTTTCAAAAACAAAATATCGGATGTTACTTCTGTTCCTGCATTCGATTTAAAGGCTTTATTTGGAAGCCTGACAGCACCAAGTAACTCGGCCCGTTGTGCCAGGTATTTCCGCACTTCCGGATTGGACTTGTCCAGTGTTCCTTTGCTTGTGATAAAGGCAACAATACCACCGGGACGTACTTTATCCAGTGTTTTTGCAAAGAAGTAATCATGGATCAGGAATTTGTTCCGATCGTATTTCTTATCTACCACCTTGTATTGTCCAAACGGAACATTTCCAATGGCAAGATCAAAAAAGTTATCTGGATATGTAGTTTTTTCAAAACCACATATCTGTATGTTGGCATGTGGATACAGCTGTTTGGCAATCCGTCCGGAAATACTGTCCAGTTCAACTCCATATAAGTTGCTTTCTTTCATGGAGTCCGGCATCATGCCCAAAAAGTTTCCAACTCCCATTGCCGGTTCCAGAACGTTTCCTTTGGAAAAACCCATTCGTTCCAAAGCACTGTAAATTTGCCGGATAATCACTGGACTGGTATAATGTGCGTTTAAAGTGCTTTCCCTGGCCATACGGTATTCATCCGGCGATAATGCAGCCTTTAATTGCTGATATTCTTCAGACCAGTTTGGTTTGCTTTCGTCAAAGGCATCCGCCAGTCCACCCCATCCAATATATTGACTGAGAACCTGCTGTTCTTCTGCTGTAGCGTATCTGTTTTCCGATTCGATCCGGTTAAGCAGCACAATGGCAGCAAGATTCCTTCTGAATTTCTCTTTTGGAGATCCTTCCCCCAAATGGTCATCACTGATCTGAAAATTGGAAGCTGCACTTTTATCCGGTGCAGCTTTACTTTCTTCTTGTTTTTCTTCGGTATCTGGCGTCGTTTCGTCTGGAATAGAATTTTCAATGTCTCTTCCATCTGCAGCAAGTTCATCGGCCCATGCCATGGCATCTTCCAAAGATTCAAAAGTTTCCAATGGCGGATAACCTTCTGCATCATAAATGGAATATACGGCATTTCCTTTGTTGATCCACAAAAAGACATCCGAAAAAAGCCTTGCGCTCCATTTTGTTGGATTTCCAAACGCATCATCTGCCTCATGTACCACCTGCCAGGATAACCGTTGCAGTTCTTCCCCATCAAGTTTGGCACCAACTTCCGCTTCATGTCGATCAATGTCTTCTTCAGCAAGAATGTCGATATAATAGTCCTCTACTTCAACTTTATCTGGCTTATGGTCAAATTCAAAGACTCGATTTTTACACTGAACATAATAAAAGTCCGGATCATCAACACAATTTCCGATCAGATATTTAACGTTTCCAGATTCCCACTGGTCAATCAGAATGCAGAGATGGCCATCCAGTGTAAGCTGTTCCTGTACTACCTGTTCTTTTTCATGCTGCAGGTTTCTGACTTGGTTTGTAAATCCATCCAAAATAGTTGGGTGGGTGTTTAAGATCAGTGTATTGCTCCATTCTCCTTCTGTAAGGATGGAACTCGCCCATTCTTTGTTTCTTAGAGAAAACCGACCTTCCTTCCATGCCTGCACAATGGTATTGGCCAAAACAAATTGTACACAGTCTATGCCGTATTTTTCTACAATTTCAGATACCGTATTTTGTGGAACGGAAAATCCATTGTATTTTTCGGCAATCTGTTTTTCGATCTCCTGTTTGCACTCTAACCGGATTCCGTTATTCAGCCGGGTAATTTCGGCTTCTTTTGCCTTTTTTCCTGTTCTTTTTATAATTCTTATACTCTTCTTTTTCCTGTGGTGAAAAGTATTTGTCTGCATAAATCAGCTCGCAGATTCTTTCTTCTACGACATTCCAATTTAAAAGGACTTTTGTATATGGATTTAAAAGGCTTCCTTTCTCCAGGAGAATACCTTTCGCATCATGTTCACTGTTGGAACTACTATTGCCAGGTAACGCACCGGATTGGCCACCAATCCCATATTCTTTTTTCAGAAAGTCTGCATTTTCTTTCTGGTTATGCAGGTCCATGAAATATTCGTAGATTCGAAATTTTCCATCTGCAAAACCACTTCCAATGCAAAGGGCATAGTCGATTTCGTCCTGTGTGATGAAATCTTCCTGTCTGACATCTACCGTATCATGAAGTGGAAAATGAATTCTCTCCCTGTCAAAATCCGCGATTTCGGATAATAGATATCCTGGAGATTTCACAGTTTTCGGCTTTAATTCTCCATAGGAAATCCGTGCATCGACATCTTCCAAAAAGCTTTCCAGCTGTTCTCTTCCTTCATGCGTAAAAAGAAGAGTTTCTATTTTTTCTATACTGTTAAGTTCTTCCGGTACATCATCTATCCAATCACGGAGAAAATAGCCGATCTGATAGGATACCCTCTCCATCTCTGTTTTGTCTACGAGTGCTGCCTCGTTCGCATCCATATACAAGCCATACGTAATCATGGCGTGAATGTACTTTTCGATTTGATCCCAGCTTAATGTTGTAACTACAGATTCCGCTGCCTGCATACCATAACCGGCAGTCATTCCGTTTTCATCAAACCATACAGATATTGGATGACCGTGTAATTCAAAACCTTTGCCGACCTGACTATATTCTTTTTTCAGGAAAGCAATTATTTCATCGGTACTTTTTCCTTCGGTATATTTGGCGTAAATCCGTTTCCGGCTATCTTTTTGCCCGCCACCACTTCGGATGATTACTTCAAGATCGGTTTCCGGCAAATAGAAAGCAGCGGGCATAGTATATTTTTTACTTGCTTCCGCTGCTGTAATTGATCCTCTCTGTTCCTCTGCTGATGGAAACAGACTTAATTGTGTGTATGATTCCTCTGGTTTTACAAAATTGGTCGGCTGTAAATCAGTTCTTTCAGTACGACTTCCTCCGCCCGGCTCTGGATGCTGTTCATCTTCTTCACCCAAAGCATCTGATCCTGTGCTTTGAGCTGTTCGTTTACTCCTTCTTTCTCCGCCATCTGGGATGTCAGGACTTCCATCCTCTCTCTTGCCTGTTCCTGAATCTCGAGAAGATGTGCTTTCAGCGTTCCTTCCAGAAACATTGCTGTTCTCGCCCCATCGTATCTCTCCCTCAGAAATTTGTCCCTCAGAAGTCCGTATTTCGTTACCATTCCCTCCGGTTCCGGATTTGCTTTCAGTTTCGGAATCAGATAATCTCCCATCTGTTCGTATTCCAGGTCCATTTTGTTTTCCTCCTTCAATATTATCTTTATCTTTGGAATTACCCTCTTGCAAACTTTCACGCTTTAAAGCATTATATCGCGGTTGTGGTGCATTTGCAAGTTCTTTTTTGGAGATTTCTTTTTCCTGTTCTTTCTCGCGAAGTTTATCATAAATGCGTACTGTTTTTCCGATTTCTGCAAGAACACCTCTGGCAGAATCATTAATTTTTGTTCCTAATACTGACAATGTTTTAATAGAAACAAACTGATTGATATAATCAAATGAAAATTCATGATCGGAAATTTCTATTTCACAGGCCGATAAAATTGTAAAAGAAACACTTTCCGATATAAGTTTTTTTAAGCAAAGAGCAAAGTCCTGTTCGCTCAGTTTATCAAATCCTATCCTATCCTGTAAATCCGGATAATCAATTTGAAGTTCTGTATAGGCATCCGCCGCGAGCTGATCTGAAATTTCAATAATTCTTTCTTCAAAGGGTTTTGTGCTGTCTGTACTGCCATATATTTGTTCGAGCCTATGCAGTACATCACTTTTATGTTCTTCCCGCAGTTTCCACGCCTTCGGATAACGTCCATTTGGCTTTACAGCATGAACATTCGAAACATCAAATACATATTTAAGCTTATGACCGTATGTTGCAGTATCATCCGGAAGTGCAATTCCTGAAGATCCTTTATTTACCCAGCAGTTCATACGTTTATTCCATATCTCAATGGAAGCACACGCTGTTGCATCCGGATTCTGTGCATAAATCAGAAGCTGTTCTTTAAACGGATATTTATAAATCCGTGCAGCGGAGATCAGGAACTTCATCCAGGATTCCCGGTTCTGTGAAACCCTTTTAGCTGTTTTTTCTGCAAGATTCACTATGTATTCATATTTATCCATCTTATTTTCCTTCTACTATTGTGGCCGACAATATAATTGCGGCGAAAGATTTGATTGTGACATTGCCTGTTTACATACCCCTCTGGATTCATCTGCAGCATGAACCATTTCACCATTTCCAAGATATATGGCAACATGGGATATATTCCTGTATTTTCCGTTGGCCGAATAAGAATAAAAGATCAAGTCTCCCGGCTGCAGTTCACTATAGCTGACAGTCATTCCTTTGTTTACCAGGCATTCTGCTTCGCTTGCTGCATCCATTCCATTCAGATAAGTAATACCAGCTGCAGCATAACTCCGGTAAACCAGGGAAGAACAATCATACCATCCCGGATCATCTCTTCTGCTTTGGGAATAACCACTTCCTACAGCATTCAGAGCTGCCTGCACGGCAGCATTTCCGGACTCTCCGGCACCTATGCTTTTTTTCCAGGACCAGTCAATCCCACCGGCACCATTTTCGGATGGTGCATAAATGTCAAGCGTCCCATCAAGCTGCGCCAGGCAATCCGCTTTCTCATAGCTCCACCTGGATACATTCGGTCTGCGGGCGATCATGGCATCATATGCCCTTTCAATAATTTCCCGGTCCGTTGATGCAGATGTTGTTCCATCAAAATATCTTTTCAGGCTTACAACATATTTTCCATCTCTGTTGCCAAAAGAAAGAACGCAGCCTTTCAAAGCATCAGACGCGTTTGTAAAATTGAAACCATAATATTCTGTCAGTGATGTAAGAAGTGGCTGCAGTGTTTGTGTATAGACGTATTCGCACTGGGCTGCCTCAAATGCAATCTTATGTTCTGCGCAGATCGAATGCCATGCCCCATAAAATCCGGCGTTATTTTTAAGTTCTGTGGTCATGCCAAGATATGGTTCAAACGGACCATAAGTAGTTGGATCTTTTTCATAGCACCACCGAACAAACGGCCCAAGCTCATAACGATTGTCGAACTGAAATTCACCACATGCATTTCCGCCATCGCCACCAACCTGATCCGGGTTTCCGCCGGATTCATATTTTGCCGCCAGATAACAGGCTCCATCATAAGCGGAAGAAGCACTTTGACGTTCAGCCTTTACCCCAAGAAACAGAAGACTCAAAAGAAGAAAAAGCGAAATAATAGGAAGCATCAATAAAACATTGGATGCTATAATTTTAATGATGCCTGCGGATATTTTCGCCGTATTAATGACTCCATGCCGAAGTAGCATCCGCTGTTGATAATCAGCCCTTTTTTTATCTCTTCTTCGTTCCCGGATAACCGGAGGGATTGAACGGTTGTATGGAAGTTCTTTGTTCTCCGAAACCATTTTAAGGATGCTCTAATTTTTCCCTCTTTACGAGAACTTTTTTCATCCTTTTTTCTTTTGCGGTCATTAGAATCTTTTTCATTCTTTCCTGTACTTTTCTGTATCACTTTCTTTCCGATTTTTCTTTTTGGCTTTCCGTTTTTTACTTCCGGAATCATCCTCTGAGTCCTCTTCCTCAGCATGATCCATTTCTTTATTCCATTCCTCTGCCGCCTGGGACGGTTTTATTTCCTGCCTATCTTTATCTTCTGCCGGATTTTTTTCAGATGTTTTTTCTGTATGTTCCTTATTTTTTATTTCCTTCTTCTGATTGGACGTTTTCTCCTCATCTTCACCAAGAGTTTCCTTTTCCTCTTCTGTTGAAGATTCTTCTGAAATTTCACTATCTTCCGAAGTATTTTTACTCGTGATTTTTTCTTTTTTTCGATTCTTTTTTAATTTTGCCAGATATATAAGTGTTTTTGATTTTTTTAAATCATTCTGGGAATCCGGCTCATCATCTTCAACCTCTTTTTCTACATTCGCTGCTGTCATACCATGCAGCATGGATGCAGTATTCAAACTTTGATGCTGCTGTCTGAAAGTTTTACTCTGGTTGGATGATAATTCTTCCCCTTTAGAATCTTGTACTGTGGATGATTGTATCCTGCCAATCGTATATTTCCGGCTGAAATCCTTCTTTTTTTCTCTCTCATCCGTATTACTTTCTTCCTCTTCTTGTTGAAAAAGTGTCGGTTTTCCAGACAACGGATTTCCGTTTCGCTTCTCCTCTATTCCAATGCCCTGTGTGTTTTCTGTATCTTGCCGCCGCAGATATTTCCACATGGCCAGACGCATACTTTGTCGTTTTTCTTCTTTTATGTCATTATTTTCCGACATTTCCAGCTGTTCAGTATTCGGGATGGAAGCTCTCATCTTGGCTGCAGCATATTTTTTACCATGATTTTCCTGAATCCGATTCTCTGATGCAGCCTCAATATTATCTTCCCGTTCTGAACCTGTACTTTTTAAAATAAAATGGGTTGTTTGTTGCTTCTCTTCTGCATGGGAACGTCCCGCTTCTGTTTGCACATATTTCTGTGTTGCCAGTCGTATACTTTTCAACTGCTGTTCCCGGGCAACTTGTCTGTCCGGTTTTTCTGGTATTTTATACGTCTCTGAAACAGGTGCATGGAACTGTGCAGCTTTCGCCTCATATTTTTCACTGGAGCCATTATATACAGGCTGTTCCGGTACATAATTTGATTCATTCTTATGCCACAGGATTTCCGGTTGTACAGCAGCCTGTTCCGTATGTCCAGTGTTTTCCGGCAAGATACTTTGTGTATTTACTTGATTTTCCGGCTGCAAATATTTCTGCGTCGCCAGACGCATATTTTGTAGCTGTTGTTCCCGCGTAATATGGTTTCCTGTTATTTCCTGCGTTTCAGAGTGGCTCATAACAGATCGTATCTCTGACGCAGTATAGATTGCAGAAGTAGCACTGTGTACCGTCTTTTCCACAGATCCTGTTTTAACTTCCCGCTGTTTTGCCTGCCATGCAACTTCCGTGTGCTTGTCTTTTGGTGTCATGCGTTATCCTTCCTTTAGTTTTCCGGCATACGGTAACAACCTTGGATCTTTTCGATATATCCTTTTTTCACAAGAGATTCCAGTATCTCTTCTGCCTGTTTATTGGAAACACCGCATAAAATTCCGGCACCATAGCAATCCAGCCATTCATCACATTCGTCAGCTTCTTGTACTTTATGGTACATGAACAGCTCTTCTTCACTGATTGGCTCTTCTACTTCGCCATTTAAAAGCTCAACAGACTCTTTGTCTGGATCAGTGTCAAATGTTGACACCGAGTCTCTGTTTTCATCCGTGTCAATCTTTGACACGGATTCCAGATCATCTTCATGTTCATCTTGATCCGCTTCCTGGCTGTAAAATACGTTCCGATTTTCGGCAGCGGCTTCATGGAAGTTTGTACTGTAGAAATGATACAGCGGATTGTCCCGGCTAATCGTCGAATCACACTGCAAAATATGCCCGCCCCAGACAATCAAACTCTGGCCCGGTGTCGGATCAGAAAGCGCTTCAAACTCTTTCTGTGATAACTCCATAATCTGCAGCAATTCGTTCCGATCATCACCGGCCTGGTCAAGCAGCACCTTGAAATCGGAGTTTGATACAATCTCCATAATTTTCCGGTTGGCCGTTGCTGCTGAAACGTTCTGCAGACAGATCGTACAGATACCACCAAGTTTACGGTACGTCAGATACGCCTTTTCCAGCTCATTACAACTTGTCTCATGGCGGCAGACATATTGAGCCTCGTCAACGATAAAATGCGTTGCCCTTTGCTGTTCAACGTTGTAGGAAAAACGCTGCGTTAAAACATGCATGATTGTTATCATCAGCGGTTCCCACATCAATTCAGGGATATTTTTCATTCCAAATGCAACAAACCGGCTGCTGGTAGACAGTGTACTTTGTCCTTCCAATGTCAAAAAGCTATGCTTTGTATAAGCCTCCAGTGATCCATACAAATCACGCGCTTCCGGTTCCCGCTGTTTCTGGAAAATTGCTTCCAAATCAGAAAGCACCGGGGATATCGGTTTCTTTTTTGAAAACGTATTCTGATATAATTCCTCAACGCACCGGTAAATCAACGATTTATGGATACCGTTTGGACGTATACCGGTCATGATACTGTACAGAAATGCTTCCATATACTGCAGCTGGGAAAGGATATATTCTTCACGGCCCTTTGCATTCTTTTGCAGCAAAGATTCCGGAATCTCAAGAGGGTTCAGGCGCAGATCCGGATCAGAAAGATCAAAATACTGACCGCGGAATCTCTGGGTGATTCCCTTCATCTCATTCTGCGGATCAATCAGGAAAATATCATCTGTACTGTTAATCAATGTTTGTCCGATTTCCGTAATTTTCAGCAGCATGGACTTTCCAGAACCAGTGTGGCCAAAAATAACACCATTACTGTTTTTCAATGTCTTTCGGTTTCCAATGATCGGATTTCTGGTTTTTTTATTTATACCATACCATGTTCCGCCAGGCTGGATCAGATCCCAGGAATAGAATGGCTGGAATGCCAGATAAGAACTTGTCAGGACGGAACGCATATTATTTACACGCCTCGCTCCGATCGGAAGCAACGTATTCAGTGCCTGAATTTGCTGATCGTAGTAAGGAACAATCTGTATAGAATGTTTCCGGCAGCGGCGTCTGACTTCTGCCGTGTTTGCATCCAGTTCCTCTTTATTTGCTCCACGCACTGCCAACAGGATTCCTACATAGAAGCCATTTTCATCATCTTCCTCGATCTGATCCATATATTTTTTCAGATTGGCCTGCTTCTTTTTCTTTGCATAGGACGGCTCACTATAGAAGTTACCCATACTTGCATTGGCCTGTACTTCCTGCCCGATCGCATTTTCATTGTAGAAATTCGTGTTGCTGATTTTTCCACGTAACACTTCCCGTGGGATATATGCCGTATCTATGGTAAGGCAGGTATAAAACGGAAAATCTGTCAGTTCAAAAATCAACTTTTCTTCATTCAATCTGGTTGGCAGAACCGCAGCAAAAAGAATCCGCATACACTCTTCATCAAATTCCATGTAGCTTTTGTGATTCCGCACAGAATGTGGAAGGATTGAATTGCGAAAATCTCTTCCGGCCTGTACCATATCCTGAAACGGAAGAATAAAACTTTCCTCTCCATCATCTGTGAAAAAGTAATTTCTGATTTTCTGAAACCGCTGCACAGCGTTTAAAGGAACCAATTCCGAACCCATTGCATGAAAGATTGGAAGTGCTGTATGCTCGAATGTATCAAACCATCCTTCCGCTTCTTCTATTGACCGGCAATTTGCACTCACAGTCAAATAACGCTGTTTTCGAACGTTTTCCTGTCCCTTTTCAAGAGATTTTTTAATCATTTCGTTATTGTAGCGGGCCAGCTCTGGATACTCACTTTTATTTTCATCCTGCAACAGAGATTTCTGGAAATTTGTTACGTCCCGTGGTTCACACTGTATTGTGATCTTGAAATCTGTGTCCATGGAATTTAGAAATTTCCGTAGTTGAAACAGGATGCCGTCTTTTTGCTGCTTGTCCTGATCCACATAGTTTAAGTCTGAAAAAGAATACACACGATCAAATTTTCTCCGCTTTTTCCCTGCCCCGTTATTCGGTTCTATTTCAAATATTCCATTTTCGTGTACACCTGCAATATCCAGCATTTGTTGAATACTGGCCGGTGTCTGGTAAACTGGCTGTGTACATTTTTTATATCGGATAAATTCCTCATTCGAAAAAAAATCCCATTCTGTTCCATCCTTTCCAAGTATATAAAAAAAGTCGGGATTTTTCCCGATCATTATTTTTCTTTTTTCAAATAATTTTTTCTTGCCTGGTTATATTCGTCACTTTTCCAAACAAGTTTGGCTGTGGACTTTCTGTATTTTCTTGCCCGGTAAAACTCTATTGCAGAAAGCCCGCTACGTGACTTCCATACCTGACTGAAAATGATAGCTGCAGCAACAGCAGTTCCAATCAAAAATGATATATATAAGTTCCATCCAAGTATAAAATACAACAAGATAATGATAATACCACAGGAGACAGCAGAAACGGCCATCACACCTAACTCTCTTGCTGTAAGTCCTTTCCAGATGCTATCCTTATATGCACCAAAATCTTCATTCATGTTTACCATAAGCTATGTCCTTCCTACTATTAAAATCCAAATGCTCTTCGAACCATCGCATCCGTACCAGATACTGATCCCGTTATAATAAGGATACCAAGAATAGCTTGAAGTCCTTCCCATCCTTGTGATCCCAACATTCCGCCCAATATATCTTCTGATGCAGTAGGGAACAGCCCACCGGCATTTATTAAAATTGTTCCAAGTCGCATCATTAGCATGATTCCTGTCATTTCAAACAATGCACAAAGAAATGTACGGACCCAGCTTGATCCGGTATGTCCAATTTCATGTGGGCCTGCATAAGTGGAAAGTGCAAGTGGTGCAACAGCCATATAAAAAAACAATTTAAGGAAAACCCTATAAACCGTCCATAATGTAATAACTGCGCCACCCAGGCAGATAAACAAAAACACAAGGCCAAACAGATTTCCAAAAATAAGTCCGGATCCACTCATTTCCCAGTCATCCCCTACTCTTATAACCAGTGAAGCGGCATCTTCCGGAACAATAATACCAAAAAATGCTTGTTCAATTTCAATCAAAAAAACGAGTATATTCGTGAGATTTAAAAAAACAGCATCCACAAGTGCCAGCTTGATAAAAAACTGGATGCTTGCTTCCATGGTCATTCCGTGTTTAATATCCGTTGTTTCTTTGAAAAAATTAATCATAAAGAAAACACTTACAAGTGTCGCACCTATAATCTGTAGTGCCAGGAAAATCCGGTATCCTTCATCCCAAAGTTCACCATCTGCCAAACTTTGTGGACTCGTTTGCAGCATATCAAACGCATATGCAATTAATGAATTCCAAACATTGCACCCAAGGGAAAAGAAACCACTTCCCGAAAAAAACCGTTTTGAAAAAATCTAATATCTCATTTATCATATTTTCTCCATGAGAAAAAGGAGGATAGCTCCTCCCTTTTCATTATCCCTTCAGAGCAGTTGTAATTACCGGAGCAACCAGCATAACTAACGCACCGCCAATCCCTTTTAAAGATCTTGTAATAGCACCTCCGCCTTCCTGTGCCTGCATGGAAGCTCCAAATTCAAATGCGTGCCATAATAAAATAACACCACCCACAGATTGTACCACAGCGCTGATCAGATTCCATAAAATTTCAAATTTCGCATTTATTGCGGTCGTTGCATCTGCAAAAACCATTGGCGCACCTACTCCCTGCAGGAACATCAAAAACGCAAAGCAAGCCGTATATTCCGTGACTTTTTTCAGTTTCTTTTTTACTTCGATTGGCTTTTTCATATCTTTTACCTCTTTTTGATCTAAAAATAGCCCGCACCAAATTTTGGTGCAGGCCTTATTTTCGTTTGTTCTTTCGTGTCAATCCTTCACACGACATTTTTTAATCGTCATCATCATCATGTTTGTGAAATCTTCCAATTAAAAATGCAATAACACATCCTACCATCGCTATAATCGGGATAATATACTGAATCGGCATTCTCTATTTTCCTCCTTTTTCTTCCTGTTTCAGAACCGGAAACTGGGGCAATCCAGTACACAATTCCAGTCCATTAAATTCTTGTTTTTCAATTATCTGCTGATAATCTACTGTCACAGTGACGAAATATACTTTTTGATTGTTGGCATCCCGGCCTTCCTCTGTATGAAGATGTCCCTGGACAAACACTGTCGTTCCTTTTTTTATTCTCTGAAATGTTATCATTGCCCGTTCTCCAAAGGCGACACAGTACATGTAATCGGAATAAGAACTTTTCGGTCGCTGCACGGCCAAGATGTACCGGCATGTTGGAACTGATCTCCCTCTCCTGTCTTTTTCATAGGAAAATTGTGGGACGCAGGTGCAAACACCCTGGATTTTAATCTGATTCATGTTTGCCCTCCTTATACCAGATTGCCAGTTGTATTTTCTTGACGGTAAGGCAGCCTCCGGTATCGCAGAACTTCCATCCGCAGTAAATCATCCCGCAGGGTTTCTGTATCCATGCCCTCAAATAAAATGTCAAGGGTTGTCTCAAAATCCCGGTAACGGCTGCGCTGGCTGTACGTAAGTGCCTTTTCAATCCTTTCCAGAATCGGACCATTTTCATAAAGTTCCTGCAATTCTAAAAGGGATTGCTGCAGTGTGTCTTTTCGCCGGAAATGTTCTATCATCCGGCTTTTAAATTCTGCCACATCAGCCGGGTTTAACACTTCCGGTTCCGTGTCAATGTTTGACACGGGAACTTCTTCTTTATCATTCGGAAGTTCTTCCGGCGCATTTTCCGTTTTTTCCTCTTCTATGACAGGTATATTCTTTTTTCGCTTTAAATCTGGAACATTTAAAACATTTTTCAGCTTTTTGGTATCAACCCCAAGCTTTTTTTCCAACGGCTCTTCTTGAGTTTCTTCCTTTTTCTGTTTTCGCTCTTGTATTAAACTGATTACAGCTGTTGCTGCAAAACCAAACGCTGCGATCGCAAGCACCGCGGTCATCAAGTAATATGGATTTCCCAAAAATGACTTTATACTTTCCATGGCCGATCTCCTTTACTTGAAATTCCGTGATGCATCTACCGTAAGTTCTACCAGCTCCTCTGCCGAAATTCTTCTGTCATACCATCCGGTCAGAACTGCCGCTTTTTCGTATTCATCATAAGATGCCTTATATTCCGGCATTTCTGCGTTCATCTGGTAGATGACTTCTTTTAAGTTCTTGGTTTCGCGGCGTGGAACACTGATTTCATAGCATGGAAGGGAATCAAAGCGGAAATGATAATTCTTTTCGCCACATACCGCATCTACAATAATTCCATCCGTATTATGGCGGGTTGTCACATTTTCGAACTCTGGCAGTGTCAGCAAGTAATTCTGCAGTTCTTCTGCACTTAAATCGTGGCTTTCCGGCTGATTACTGTTTTCTTCCAGCTGTCTCTGTAATTCTTCCTTGTCTTTTGCCTGATCATCCAGATCTCTCCGCAAAGATTTTACCTGCTTATTTAGTTCAATGACTTTTCCTTGGAGTTCTCCATTCCGTTTTCGCAACTTTTCTTCTACTTCCGGATCAGTGCTGCTATCCTCTGCTTTTAACTGCAGGTTCGCAAGTTCAGCTTCCTTTGCATCAAAATCTTTCTGTAATTTTTCCATCTGTTCCGTTTTGGAATCACGTTCTTTTTCTGCCATGGAAAGACGGCTCTGCAATGTTTCAATTTTCGCCTGCAGTTCTGTTTCCTTATCCGTTGGAAGTGACATATCCGGATACAGTTTTAAATTTTCCTGCATCATCTTAAGGTTATCCCTCTCTGCCTGCAGCTCAATACTTAAGTTCTGTGCCTGCAGCTTTTCCATTTGCAGTTCCTGCCGTTTCTTAATCAGCTCATTTTCCTGTTCCTGCTTTGCTTTCGCCAGGGATTCTTTTGTTTCCTGTTCCCAGGTTTTTAAAGCAGTTTCCTGTTTTTCCATGTCCTCTACTTTAGCTGCAAGAGCATCCTGGATCTGGTCCAGTTCTTTTTCCCGGTTATCCAGATCTGTTGCTTTCTGTTCCTGGCTATTTTTCTGCTTTTCCAATGCATTTGCAAGAGACTGCAGCTGCTTGGAACGGTCATCGAACAGCTTTTCACGTTTTTTTATATTGCTCTTCTCGTTCCTGATACAGCTGATTCATTTTTTCGGCCATACTTAATGTATTTTCATCCATGACGTATCCTTTCTTCGGGCGCTTAGCCCAATATCTTTCTTACTCTTTTTTCGTATTGCAGTAAGAAACATCAATACACTCCAACTGCCGATAAAAAAAACGGCAAAAAAACAGATATGATTCCTATCTGCCGTATCCACCGGATCAGCCTTTAAAATCATACCTTCTGTATCTGTGTCAATGTTTGACACCTGTTTTGTGGTTTCCATAGCGGTGTCAACGTTTGACACCGCTTGTGGCTTTTCCGTACTCGTGTCAACGTTTGACACCGCTTTGGGATTTTCCGTATCCGTGTCAACGTTTGACACCGCCTGGTGGTTTTCCGTACCCGTGTCAATGTTTGACACCGTTTTGCTGCTTTTCTGTCCCGTGTCAATGTTTGACACGGATTTTTCAGCCCGTTTTCCATTCCATAAGGAAACTCCGGTTCCGCAGAGCAGCAGGCAAGCCAAAATCATACAAATTCTGGCTCTTACTTTTGCTTTAAGACGCTTCCTTTTCCGCATTCGCGACCTCTTTCTGGGCAACCGTAACGGCGTGTATAACCAATCTGTAAGGACTGGAGCCATCACCTACGCAGGTGGATAAAGTAAAAACTTTCTCCTTTCCGGTCGGGGCAATATTACAATCATATTCCGCATTCTGTACGGTTTCTGCAATCCACTGTTTCCATTCCTCGCTGTCACCTTTATATCCCAGAGTAAAAACATCACTGTCGTACCGGGTGCTGTATACGCTGTATATTGCGCAGGTATAAGTAGTTTCCGGCGTGTAAACATATACATAAGGATAAGCGTTTCGGAAATCCTTATCATGGTACTTTTTCAGGCTTCCAAACATTTTCCCGGATGCCATGTTATGCCCATATAAAATAATGTGGCTTTCTTCGAAATCTGTTCCGGCAGTTGCAAAAATGGAACCAAGAATATTGCTTTCTCCTGTTACGGTATGGTTCAGGTAATAACTGTTGTCCTCTCCTAAAGCAACCGGATAATCAATGGGTGTTCCGGGAACTGTGATCCATGCCAAAATCTCAGGATTGATCTGCTGTAAATTCTGAAAATCAACTATTCTTTCCATATTCGGATCTGTTTCCTCTTCCGGTTCATCTGTAGTTGATTCTGTGTTTTCTTCATCTGTTGTATCCGGGTTTTGGATATAGCCACTGATAAGGTTCTGCTGTTCCCGGTCGGTTTGTGCTTCCTGCAAAATCCGTGGAAGATAAGACGCACCCAGCAGACATAAAATTGCCAGCAGGACACACCCAGCAGCTTTTCGCATTTTCACGCCTCCCTGTTCTTTAATGAAATACCCGTGTCAAACATTGACACGGGTATAAATCCGGTTTTGCTGGCTACTTTAACGGAATGATATTCTTAACAGAAGTATCATGCGTTGTAGTTCCCCAGTCATCTTTCTGGTTTTCAAATGTGATGGATGTACCGGTTGGTTTTGCCTTTAAGTTTGCATGTACGGAGAAAATTTTATCCGGAGCAACGCCCTTCGTCGGTTCCTGTAATTTTGAAATCGTTACATTCTCTGTTCCGGTAACGTTCACCAGATGATACCGCAGCACATCCTGTTCTGTTACTGTGTAGTCCTCTCCTACCGGGATTTTGTTCCAGGTGACAGAAAGTTCTACATATCCCTGTCCATCGGTATGTGAATTTACGTAATTTTCCGTGAACTCTACATAATTCTGGAAGGTACGGTCTTTTCCATTAATATCTTTTCCTTTTACGGTGAAGATAAAGGTTGGGTTTCCATGCGCCCAGGTAATATCGCTTGCTTTAATTTTCTTTACTATGGTAAGGTCTGCATAGCGCATATCCTTCATGGTGATGGTCTGCGTATCTGCTTTGCTTTCCAGCGTAAAGGTAATTGGATCAGCAAGTTTATAATGATCCGGGGCCTGATCCTCACGTAAAGTATACTGGCCCGGTTTCAGTTTTTCGATTCGGTGCGGTGTGCTTCCGGATGTCCAGCTTTCTACCAGACGGCCATTGCTATCCAGAAGAGAAAGTTTCGCTCCGGAAATATTTTCTCCGGTACCGGAATCTACTTTTGCAAGATCCAGTTTTGTATAATCATTTTCTACTGTGATTGTCAGGTTTGACTGTCCATTGACTTTTCCGCTGGATACTGTGAAATCTTTCACCGCATTATCCAGTACGTATCCATCTTTGGTTGCAGTTTCCTGGTAATGCCAGGTTCCATCCTTCACACCATCAATCGTGATCCGTCCATTGTTATCTGTTTTCTGCGTTTTATCATAGCTCTTGTCATCATTCCAGATATGGAACGTAACGCCTTCCATGACTGTACCATCGTTTTTGCTTACTTTCTGCAGTACAATCGCATTTTTCTGGTTCTGTACGGCCACATTGACGCTGGTATGACTATCATCCAGTGTAACCGCATGTTCTGTAGTATCCAGGACGTATCCATCCGGGGCTGTTATTTCTTTGACAATGTACTGACCAAGTTCCAGCTGTTTGCTGGCTGCTGATCCATTGCCATCTGTAGTTACGGTATCAACTACTGTATCAGCAGCAACCAGGGTTGTACCTCCGGCTGTCTTAATATCCTTTGCAGCTTTGATTTCAAATACCGCACCGGAAAGTTTTTTATTATTCTCACCGGTTTTTGTGATTGTGATCTGACCGGTTTTTCTGGCATTTGTCGCATCCAGTGTTAAAGTAACAACACCTTCTTTTTCTGCTGTAAACTCATGTTCCCAAGTTCCGGTATATCCTGCAGGATTTTTTGTTTCCACTACTTTGAAACTACGATTCTCTGTATCCGTTTCTTTAAGATTCAGTGCCATATATTCTTTATACTGATCGTTCCATGTTGCCTTTGTATATGTAACCCATTGGCCACCTTGCATCTTATAAACAGTGAACTCTGCACCTTTCAAAGCTTCTCCTGTTGTTTCATCTGCCTTTTTGATAACAAGGTCAACGTTTTTGGTCTGATGCATAACCATTTCTGAGGTATAACCAAACTCAGAAGTATTCCATACGTGCCAATCTGTTGCCTCGGTCCGGCTTGATCCTTTCCATCCATTAAATATGGCATCCCCACCAGTAAATGTAAAGTCTTTTGGATATGATTGCACTGTGGTAAGTCCCTTACCTGGACCGTCCACATTTTGTATGGTTCCTCCATTATAAAAGACCATAGTCTGAGAATCGCCTTCATATGTGTAAGTAACCCATCCTTCCGGGTTATCCGGTGAAGTACCATCATCTGCATTTGAACCCTTTTTTGCTGACCAGATTGCATCCGTTCTTGCATCATAGATTAGACGATCATCAGCTTCCTTCGTGACATAAATGCCATCGACTTTTCCATCAATATAAAATCCCTGGGAATAGTCCAGATCAGATAAAGTGAAATGTCCCTTAACCTTAAGTGGATTTCCATTTTCATCGTAATATGAAAATCTTACCTTAATCCATTTCAAGCCTTTAATATCAATGACAGGAGTTGCACCGCCTTTTGTATTGTCTACAGAAACAACAACATTGTCTACATCTTCATATCCCGGATACCCGCTGATATTAGTATTCTGCCAGTCCAAAAACCAGATCCGCATGGTAACAGGTAAACCATTCGCATTACCTACATTGGTATACTCTGCATACATCTTTCCTTTTAATCTTTCATATGGAATAAAAGAATGCGTATTTCCACCATTGTCGCTAATATTCGATAGCGGCCACCATTTCGAACACACTTGAGCATATTTTTCACCATTAACGCAAAACTTATTATCCCATTTCGTACCATCTGTACTACCGAATGAAACTTTGGTATTTGCTCCAATGACTGGTGTAAAATTGTAGGTTCCATCAATCGTGCTGTTTGTATCTACCTTTTTTCCAATACCAGAATCAACTACAGATGGTAACCCATCCATGCCTTCGCTGACAGCAAAAACATTTTCCGGGAAAGAAATTCCAGTTACCATCAAGGCTGCCATAAGCAGCCCTGACAGTGCCTTTTTCCATCGTTTCACAGTTTCTTCCTCCTCTCTTTCTTCTCTTTACGGGACAGTTTCACGGTTCCAAGAGCCGTTACCGCCGCAATTCCAAGAGGAACAAAAACGTATGGATCTGCAAGACCGGTTTTTGGTGCCGTAGTCTGCGAAATGGCAGGAGACGGTTCGTTTTTGCCCGGTTCTTCAGCACCCTGTACACGGAAAATCCAGTTTACCATGCTTTCCCGTTTTGCATATGCATTTTTCAGTTCTGCCGGTAACTGCAGCGTAAACTGTACCCGCGAATTTTTCCTGTTTCCAGTGTTCCAAGACTGATTTCCTGATTCAGGGATGCAGCCTGCAAATCACCGTTATACAGGGTTTTTCCGTTTTGCGTGATCGTCAATTTAAACTGTTTTAAAAGGTCAAGTTCTTCATCCGTTAAATTTCCAGGCGTTTCCGTATGGAAGAAAAATTCGGCACTGGTTGCTGTCGTATTGGAAAGCTGAAAACTATCACTGATCGTATCGCCAGGCATTGCCGTCTGTAAATTTCTAAAGAAATCTTCCGGCGCAGCCACCAGCTTTCTGGCAGCCCCTTCATAAGTGACGGACATAGCGGTATACTGTTTTGTCACTTCTGTGATGCTGTTATCCGTCTCATGTACGCACTGTTCAATTTCCGTATCGCCCCATGGGGATTCCGAACTAAAATCCGGTGTAAAGTTTGCTGCCTGCACCGCTTCTGCGGTCACAGTAAGTCCAAGAACCCTGTCCTGTGCTTTTGATGTCCACGCTGCAGGAATCGTTACGTTCTGGAAAAAGTCTGCGGATTCTCCGTTTTTCAACGGCTGCGTATAGTAATAATACTCACCCTGTTTTACCCATTCACCGGAAATTCCATCCAGTTCTTCATCACTCAGAACATACTCCGCAGGCGTTTCCTTATCCTGATCCACCGAAGGTGTTTCTGTAGGTTCAGGCGTTGGTTCCGGTTTTTCTGGCTCTTCTGGTGCTGGTGTTACTTCCGTTTCGGCATTTTCTGTCGTTTCCTGTGCTGTCTCTTCTGTTGCTTCCGGCGTTTCATTCGGGTCTGCATCCGTTTTGGAATCTTCCTCTGGCTTTTCCGTGTCAACGTTTGACACGGAATCCGATGCCTCTCCGGAATAAGTGGTTTTCACCCGGATGTAGCAGGTTTCCGCATAATTCGTGATACGAGGAATCTTTGAAATGCTCTGGGATGGAAGCACAATTCCATCTGCAGGTCCTTCGTAAACTTTTTCCGTATCACCATCTTTTTCGTATTCCTGGATTCCAATGTTTACATCACCGGTGCTGATGTGGTTTGTAACGGTAACGCTGTCCTGATAGTAAGCATATGATCCACTGATGGTACTTACTGCCGTGACCAGAATTCCGGCTGCTATTGCAATTTTCCTTTTCATTACTGGCCACCTCCTCCAAACCGTTTCCATGCTTCCTGATAAGAAGTGTATTCCTTCTGACCATCTGTTGTCTGAACGGATTCCTCGTAAACTGTTACTTCCAGGTTATCCTGCTCATATTCATCTGCAACAGTAACCCCCGTAAACAGATAAGTTGTTGTTCCTCCAACCGGAACAGCTTTTTTATAATAGTAATAGCCATCATTTCCCTTGACCCAGTTTGTGGTATCAAGTCCCGTGAACTCTTTTACAGGTTCACTGCATGTAATATATGCCCGGACATAGCAAGGTACATCTCCTGTATTTTTTGCCCTGACTTTTTTTACTACTGATCCGCTGGATGGAACCGGTGTCGGTGTCGGAAAATCCTCATCCGGAATAATGGTGTTATTTCCGGTTCTGATAATGTTTACTACTTCATCATGGTCCGTCTGGTAAGCAGAAGATCCCGATATTGCGGTGGCTGCTGCAAGAAAACCGCAGCAGCACATTCCGGCAATGGACAGCATTCGTTTTTCTTTTTTTTCATGCTGTTTTCCCTTCTTTTTCAGAATAGTCCGGATGGCTTTCCGGACTGTTCTGAAAAGTATTCTTATGATAAAGTGTTGTTTCCATCCTGTTCCGGCTCAACCTGAACATCATCTGGGGTATTTGTTTTGTTTTCATCCGATGCTGCATTTCCGTTTCCATCAACGGTTGTAACCCCATTATTTCCGCTTTCGTCAGACTGCGGAGTCGTGATCTGTCCTGCCTGGCCCTGGTTCTGCAGTTCATATTTTTTCCATGCGGAAGCTGCTTTCTGTGGAATCGTGGTTCCTTCTCCGGTGTTGAGTTCCTGGATTGCATAGTAATGTACCGGCACATTCAGATCTTTTCCATCCAGCTGTCCCTCTACAATATTGGCAGCTGTCAGGCTTGTAAAGATCGGATCTGTTGTTTTTCCCGGTGCAAGTATTTCGTTATAGCTGTAGGTGTAAACCATATTATCTCCTACACGCTTGTTGTACATCAGAGTCCATTTCTTAGAAACATTGTTCATGGAGAACAGCTCTGTATCTTTTGCAACGCCTCCATTCAAACGGTTACCTGCAGCATTAACAGTAATCACCTTTGCAATCGGGATAGAAACATCCAGATATACATAAGCATCATTTTTTCCAACATTTTCGATCTGCGGGTCTTTTTTGATCACCTGGGTCGGAACGATATTGTTGGTTTTTCCATCATTATCCGGTGTGTAGTTCGGCTCATGGCCAACGATGTCTACTTTACCTACAGAAAATTTGTTGGTTACAGAATCATGATCTGTCAGATATGCCATGGATGATCCAACGGCCAGTGCGCCGCATAGTGCTGCTGCTGTAAAAAATGCTGCTACTTTTTTCTTTGTCATAATCGTAATTCTCCTTTTTTTCTTTTTGTTTTTTTTACCTGTTCCCGTTCCTTTGGTTCAGGTCTTTTCTCCGGAAAACAGAAAACCAGAAGCATGAACAGCGCCAGAAAACCTACGGTAAGAAACATGTGATTTTTCGCCCACATAAATCCGTATCCAAGATGTGGAATGCAGAACAGGTATGTTCCACGTATATTTTCTGCCGGAATGGTTCCGGAATCCGGATCTGTGTTTGCATCCCCTTTTGTCTGGTATCCCTCTTCTGTTTTTGACAGAATCCGGTGAGTCACCAGATCCCCGTGCCTCTCAAACGTAGCAATATTTCCTGGACGTACATCCCTCTTCGATGAATCCACAACTGCCACTGATCCTGTGGGAATCACAGGTTCCATAGAACCTGACAGAATCACATAACCCCTTAAATCACGGCACTGATAACAGGTAATACCAAGCACCATACAAACCAGAATCCATAGGAATGCGTGTATTACTTTTGTTTTCATTTTTCCTCTCTCTCCTTTTTTACTTTTTGTTGCCACTTCTTCCGGGCAACGGCGTCACCCCCTAAAAATGGGCATAAAAAATGCACCAGCCCATGAAAACCATGTTCTGATGCATGAAAGCCCATATTCCTTTTTTTCGTGTCAATCATTGACACGAGCAATTGAAAGATTTTTTTGTCCTACCTGCTGTCCCTTCTGTTTTCCTTCTTTTGCAAGTATAACATAGCATACCTTTTGATGACGTGCAAGGGTACATTTTTTCAGAAAAGGGTACATTTCTTTGAAAAAGGGTACATTTTCATCTAAAAAGGGTACATTTTCTCGAAAAATTTTATAAAAAAAATTAGCGAATCTGAAATATCGTTTCAAAAACGCTGCCTTGGCTTCTTATTTTCTACAGATCATATGTATTAATGCCTATGGCAATCATAGCTCCACACACTACAATCCTGTTTATTATTTTTTTCGTAGTATTCATTTTTTCACCTTTCTTTCGAAAAAGGGATGCGCAAAGTTCTGCGCATCCCCCATGCTGCTTGACTTTTTCCGTCTGGCAGCTTATAATCAAATCAGAAGCAATCAAGGATATACCAGTGTCGGTGGTTGCCTTTCTGAAATAATCTAAATTATTACAAAGAGCAACAAGAGACATAGGCTATCCCCTATTTGCGGTAGGGAATAGCCTTCTTTCTACTTGCGATGGTTATCTATGTGGGACAATGCCTCTAAGACAACCAATAAAAGCGTCAACACTTCCATTGTATTCATTGGCATTACCCCCTTTCTGTTTCCAGAAAAGACAACCACCTGACTATCCCTATCACGTTCTGACCTGATTAGATTCAGTATAACATACCATCGACTATTTTACTACCTCTTCGACATACAAATCCCCTCTCGTAATTCGTCTACGAGAGGGGATTCTTTTTTTATCGGATAAAGTAGTTTGTGATCAAATTATAATCGTTCTCTGTCATACCAAGGACTTCTGCTTTTGTCAATATAAGTCTAAAAAAAATTTGCTTTTAATTCGCAAAAAGCACCACTGTTTTCATCCAGTGATGCTCCTGCGAACAATCTTATTCCGTTTATGCTTTTTCTTCTTTGTAGAAA
>ENA-OQKV01000224-OQKV01000224.1-human-gut-metagenome-genome-assembly--contig:-NODE-224-length-23444-cov-4.104688_pt1 | contig 23444 bp, 17 predicted proteins | sample MGYA00242655_ERZ504811 | MGnify/ENA primary metagenome ERZ504811 (study PRJEB26092, sample SAMD00036406) | human gut metagenome | host: Homo sapiens | study: EMG produced TPA metagenomics assembly of...
CGATAAAACGGTTCAAAAAGGTACGGAAGCTGTTCTTCCGGCACACCGGGTCCATTATCCTCCATCCAGAGGGTAACGGTATCCTCCTCACACACAGAGCCAAAAGATAACGCGTTTGCGCCATATTTACGGCTGTTATCCACCAGATTGTTCAGAACGCGCTGCAAAAGCTCCCGGTCGGCCAGAACGGTGCAATCGATGACTGCATCGCAATCTACCGACATTCCTTCGTGATCGCAGGTGTTCAGGATATGGTGCAGCGTCTCTTGCAGCGGCAATGCCTTCAGGTGCATCGGGTATTCACTAGCCCCCAGCTTTGCCAGCTCAAACAAACGATTGACAAGAGCCTCCAAGTCCGTTTCTCTTGCATAGATGGTCTGTAAATACCGCTGCCGGGTGGGTTCGTCCGGGGCAACGCCCTCCAGCAGCGCCTCCGTATAAGCCCGGATGGTGGTCAGCGGACTTTTCAGATCATGGGACATTCCGGCAATCAGTTCTTGCTTTCTCTGCTGCTCTCTTTGCTGCTCGGTCAGAGATTTCTTCAAGCGTACTGCCATGGCATCCACTGCGTCACAGGCCATACGAAATTCATCCTGTTCTTCGTAGGCAATGGGCGAATCCAAATCGCCGTCCTCGATCCGCTTGACCCCCTGCATCAAAGCGTCCAACGGTTTTTGGATATGTGCAAATAAATTCCGGGTCAGGTATAGGTTGGTAAACACCACTGTCGCCAGCAATGCAACGAAAACGACGGCTGCGTACAACAGAACACAGGCTTTCAGACCCTGAAACATCGGTTCCAGTTCTTCTCCCATATTGTGCAGCTCGTGCAGGGTCAGGCCCATCCGGGGCAGGTAGATCGATTCCAGCAGGACGATCGCCCCGCCAAAGCCAAGGATCAACAAGATCCCTGCGATCAGAATTGGAATCACCAGCATAATGATGTTTGAGCGCCTGAGCCGTTCTTGAATCGTCATAAAATTCCCTCCTGCTTTTGATAGGTCTATCATATCACAAAAAGGGACAAGAAACTTAAACCAATCTTAAAACTTCCGCTTAAAATCATTTTGCTGTCAAGAGGGCTGGCCTCGTCCAGCCCTCTCTCTTTTTGCCAAAGTTTTCCTCGCTTTTTCTTGCAAGCTGCCGAAAGTGGCATATTCTCAAAACTTTTTGTTGACACGGCTCGATTTTTGTGGTAATCTATCCCAACAATTGAATATAACATATTTTTACATATTCGTTCAGACCCTGCGGGGCTGAACATTTTGGCTTTCAGCCGTTACATAACCGACTAGCATGACCTTCCAGAAAAAGCGAAGGCAGGGCTGGTCTGTTTTGTGACGGCTTTTTTGTTGCCGTTTTGCTTGTTGCACCTTGAAAACCGCATGACCGTCTGCATGGGATACCCGGCGATGACCCCCAAGTGGGAGAGCCGGAAAACGCCGCCGGAAGGGGGCAGGAAATCCATGCAGGGAGAACGGCAGAACGTTTATTTCCCAGTTGCGGAGTAAAACGATGTGGTCAAAATGACCACATCGTTTTTCCGTAACGCCAATGAAAGGACGGAATGCCTATGAGCAATTTTACCCCTGCATGGTTTAAGAAAGGATTTTTCAACGAATCCCTGTTCTGTGACGATTTTCTGAGCACCCACCAGCTGCTTTACTCGAATGGCGCATTTTTCACCCCGGACGGCAGAATGGTGGACCCCATGCCCCTGCGCTGCGAGATCTTTGAGATGATGCGTGAATACGTTGGGGCGAACCTTGCTAAGAAGGTCACCAATGTGGTGGACGTGCTGAAGCTGGCGGCACAGGTGGAGGACTTCCCACCCGTCACCGACCGCATCGCACTGGCAAACGGCACCCTGTATCTGGACGGCACCTTTCAGGAGGGTAAGCCGGAGATCGTCCGCAACCGGCTCCCGGTCAGATATGACCCGAAAGCTGCACAGCCCACCCATTGGCTGCGGTTCCTGTCCGACCTGCTCTACCCGGAGGACATTCCCACGGTGCAGGAGTTCATCGGGTACTGCCTGATCCCCAGCAACAAGGGCCAGCGCATGATGGTCATCAAGGGCAGCGGCGGCGAGGGCAAATCGCAGATCGGCGTTGTGCTGTCCCGGCTGTTCGGCTGCAACATGAAGGATGGCAGCATCGGCAAGATCTCGGAGAACCGTTTTGCCCGTGCCGACCTCGAACACACCCTGCTCTGCGTGGACGATGATATGCGGATGGAAGCCCTGCGCCAGACCAACTATGTCAAGTCCATCGTGACCGCACAGGGGCAGATGGACTTGGAGCGCAAGGGCAAGCAGAGCTATCAGGGCTGGATGTATGCCCGCCTGCTGGCGTTCAGCAACGGTGATCTGCAGGCTCTGTATGATCGCTCGGACGGCTTCTACCGCCGCCAGCTCATCCTGACCACTAAGGACAAGCCCCTATCTCGTGTGGACGACCCGGACATTGCCGAGAAGATGGCGGCAGAGGTCGAGGGCATCCTGCTGTGGGCATTTAAGGGCTTGCAGCGGCTGGTGAAAAACGGCTTCCAGTTCACCGAGAGTGACCGTGCCAAGCGCAACCGGGAACTGGTGAAGCGGGATAACAACAATGTGTTCGATTTTCTCGAATCCGAGGGCTACATCCGCTTGAAAGCGGATGCCAGTACCAGCTCGAAAGAGCTGTATGAGGTCTACCGGATGTGGTGCGAAGAGAACAGCCTGAATGCGATCAAGGCCAGAGGGTTCAGCGATGCGCTGATTGCCAACCAGCGCAGGTATAATCTGGAATCCACCAATAACATCGTCAACTCGTCCGGACGGCGTGTCCGGGGCTTTGTCGGCATTGAAGCCCTTGTGCAGCCCGACCTTGCACCCAATAACTGGCGGGCATGACCCCCTATAAAGGAGAATTTGGGCGTTTTGCTGCGTACGTGCGTACACGGCAGTCGGCTTTCTCTGTACGCACGTACGCAGCGATTGACCGAAAACGCACCATATAGGGGTGTTGGCAAAGTGTCAGGTTGGCAGTTTGCCAAAATCAGAGGGTCAAAATGACCCTCTGAAAAACCGGACAAGCTGTCCATTCAGGACAGCTTGCCCGGTGCAGGAGTGCAGAGGACGCAGTCCTTTGCCCCAGTGATATGATGCTGTGCGTCATATCCTACTGGGTATTATCTGGCGCAAAACGGCGGCAGATCCAGCAGCTTCGCTGCTGCGTTCTCCCCCACCAAGCTGTTGAAACGGAGGGATGTCTATCTGAAACTGACACGACACAACGGACGAGCCGGAGCACACGGCACTTACAACCCCAAGCACAATGACCGCAGTTTCAACCTTGCCAACAGTGAGCACATCGACCCGGAACGAGCCAAGGGCAACATCTACTGGGACTGCTTTCACGGTTTCCGTTCGGCTCTCGACCCGCAAGACCCGGATGATCTGGCTGCGACTTTCTCGGATGTGGAACGGCAGTTCTACGAAACCCACTACACGGCCTTTGTTGAAAGCCAGAACGAACGCAACGCCAAGATCCGGCACACGGAGCGCAACCGTTCCATTCCAGACCTGTTGTCCAGCCGCAAAACCTGCCCGGAAGAAACCATTTACCAGTTGGGAACGCTGAATGAACACGCTTCGGCAGAGGATTTGCTGAACATCGTCACGGAGTTCATTGACGAGTTCAAGGCCAAATTCGGCAAACACGTTCATGTGCTGGACTGGGCACTGCATCTGGACGAAAGCACACCCCACATCCATGAGCGTCATGTGTTCGACTGCGAGAACAAGTACGGTGAGGTGGCACCCCAGCAGGAAAAGGCACTGGAAGCGCTGGGCTTTGACCTGCCCGACCCGGATAAGCCCCTCAGCCGCCGGAATAACCGCAAAATCACCTTTGATGCTGCCTGCCGGAAGATGCTGTTCGAGATTGCAAAACGGCACGGGCTGGAATTGGAGGAAGAAGCGGAGTACGGCAACCGCAAATATTTGGAAAAGCAGGACTTCATCCTTGCCAAGCAAAAGGAACAGCTTGCCGCCCAGCAGAGCAAGCTGGACGAATTGACCCTGAAAGTTTCGGACATGGAGACCCTGCTGGAAGATGTTTCGGCAGCAGCCTACGACAAGGCGGTGGAGGTCGTGACGGATGTGGTGCGCACAGAGACCCGGAAGGAAGATATGCGGATGATCGAGGACACGAGGAAGTGGGTGCTGTCCCCGGAACGCAAGGCTCCCAAAGCTACGAGGGAATATGCCGCCCACCGTTTGGACACCGTGCTGGACAAGTTTCTCAAGACCATGCAGACTACCGCTGCCCGCTTGCAGGAGAAGCTCCTGAAGCCGGAGGCCCGGCAGAAAGGCAAGGAGCAGATCAAGGAGAAAGCACGAGATTCTGTTTTGCAACTGCTGAGCCGCTTGCAGGCGGAACAGGCGCAAAACAAACCATCGGCACAACCCCGCACACAGGAGGGGCACTCGGAAATCTGAACCTCATCGGGAGTGTTCGGGGCAGAAGCTGGCACTTTCTGCCCCGGCACCCGGTTACAAGGAAGTGGAGGTGCAAGTGAAAGAAGTTCCGATTTGGCAAAAGAGTAATCTGACTCTGGAGGAAGCGGCGGCTTACTCCGGGATCGGTATCAATAAACTGCGGTCAATGACCGATAGCGATGAATGTAAGTTCGTCCTTTGGAACGGAACCAAACGGCTGATCAAACGCCGTAAGCTGGACGAATATCTGGACAAGGCATTCTCGATCTGATGCGGTGTAGAAAATTGACCGTTTGATGTTGCAGGGAGTCTTGCGTCATGGTATACTCATGGCGTAAGGCTCCTTTTCAACATTCTGTGAATGAAAAGGAGAATTTATATGCAAAGACGTAAAGATAATAAAGGCCGTGTTTTGAAGGATGGCGAGGTTTACCGCAAGAGTGACGGGCTGTATATGTACCGTTGGACTGCGAAAAACGGAAAACGCCACACCATCTATGATGCAACCTTGGAGGGGCTGCGCGAAAAGGAAGAGAAGATCCAGCACGATTTGGCAGAGGGCATCCGCATCCCGGAGTGCAGCCTGACCCTGAACGACCTGTTTGAACTGTGGCGTAAGAACAAGGTGGGCTTGAAAGAGCATACCTTCGCCAATTACGTTTATATGTACAATCGGTTCGTCCGGGATGAGATCGGCATGATGAAGCTCAAGGACATTCGCAAGTCGGATATCCGCAGCTACTACAATGGCATCGTCCGCAATGGCAAGATGGCGTTGAACACGCTGGAAACCATCCAGAATGTTCTCCATCAGGTCTTTGCGGTGGCGGTGGACGATGAGTACATCCGTGTGAATCCCACGGATGGTGTCCTGACGGCCATTAAAGCCGCCCACCAGTACGAAACGCCCAAACGCCACGCTCTGACCCTGCCCCAACAACAGGCGTTCCTGAACTTCATCAAGAAAACGCCGAAGTTCCAGCACTGGCTCCCGATGTTTACCTTCATGCTGGGTACGGGATGCCGTATCTCGGAAACGGTTGGCCTGTGCTGGAGCGACATCGACTTTGAGAGTGGGTTTATCACCATCCAGCACAATCTGGTGTACCATGACCACGAGGTCGGCGGCTGCTACTTCACCATGTCCACGCCCAAGACTGCCGCAGGTAAGCGGGCCATTCCGATCTTGCCCGAAGTGCGGAAGGCACTGGAGCAGGAACGCACCAACCAGCAGGAGCTGGAACTGGTATGCGAATACGAGATCGACGGAATCTCGGACTTCGTATTCCTGAACCGCTTCGGCCAGCCGCAGAACCCGCAGACGGTCAACCGCGCCATCAAGCGCATCAGCGTGGCCTACAACGAAGCCGAACTGGAAAAGGCCGAAAAGGAAAACGGGAGCCGCAGCTGCTGCCGCCCTTCTCCTGCCATAATCTCCGGCACACGTTCTGCACCCGGCTGTGCGAAAATGAAACCAACCTGAAGATTATTCAGGACATCATGGGACACCGGGACATCAGCACTACGATGGAGATTTACGCAGAAGCCACCAAGGAAGCCAAAGCCCATTCCTTTGCAAATCTGAACGGTAAACTGGGCATTTCGGTCTGAAATCCACTACACCAACTACTACACCACTTTTACACCAAATTGCCGGTAAGTTGTGGAGAGTTGCGTAGGGTGACGTACGGGAGAGGGAAAAAGGAAGCCGCATGGATAGGCTTATAAAGGGAAATAAAGCCATTTGTGAGCCTTCCTTGACCTGTCCCCACGATGAAGCCGATTGAGCAGTAAATTTCCAATTTAAGCGAAACAAAGCCTGAAACTTCTTGATGTACCGAGAAGTTTCAGGCTTTTCTTTTGATGGATTTCCAGCGAAAACTACGCCATACGCCAAACGTGGAGGACGAATACGGCAACACCCCGGCACAGCGGGCAGAACTGGACTGGCTGCTGTACAATAAGCCTTTGGAGTATGCCCAGCTTGTGCTGGGTGGGAAGATCGAGCATTATCTCTCGCTTGGTTGCGACCACGGCAGGCTGGAAGATCAATGACATAACAAACACAGCCCCGCTTTGGCGAAGGAGAAGCCAAAGCGGGGCTGTATTCAATGAAGGAGAAATGAAAGGAATATCAGGTTACAAATTCAGCTCAAACTGTTCCACCGTAACAGTTGCTTTGCCATCGGCGGCAAAGGTGATGCCATCGGCAGACTGGGGGGTGTAGATCCATGCGGTCATGGTCTGCTCACCGTCGTTGGCGAAAACTTCGATGCTGTTTTTGTCCAGCAGGATACGGAGCTTGAGCGCACCATTCTGGCTGCGTACCTTGCAGCTGCGGCGGTGAACAATGTCGGCACGGGAACCGGCATAGCTGCGATCCAGCGTCAGCTCGGAGGTGTAGGGGTCGTAGGTCAGGCTGGTGTGATGGTCTGCATCAGCAGCCAGCTTCAGGGTAAAGGAGCGGTACTCGCCGGGCTGCACCGTAACGGTCAGATCCGCCACACGGCCCTTGATGCCTTCCAGAGAAGTTTCGCTTTGCACCGTCACATTTTCGTGGAAGGTGCGCTTGCCGTGGACGGCATCCAGCTCCCGCACCGGGGCCTGAACAATGCGTCCGTCCTTGATATGCAGCTCCCGGGGGCAGATGGTCTGCCCGAACCACTTGCAGTCCTTGGGCTTATCCTCGGTGTCCGACCATGTCTGCAGCCATGCGGTCATGATGCGGCGGCCGTCCGGGGCAAGGGTGGTCTGGGTGGCGTAGAAGTCGATGCCGCCGTCCATCAGCTGCACGTTTTCCTTGGTGAAGGTGTGGGTGGCTTGGTCGTAATTGCCGATGAAGGCAATCACATTGTGACCGTTGTGGAACTCGCCCTTGGGCAGCATCTCCATGGGGCCGAGCATCAAGACCTGTTTGCCGTCCAGCGGAAAGAAGTCCGGGCACTCCCACATTTTGCCGTACTGATTGTTGCAGCGTTCCAGCACCGTGACAAAGTGCCAGTCGAAGCCGTCCTTGCTCTGGAACAGTGCTGCTGCGCCGCTGCCGTCCTCGGCCAGGCAGACGGTGACGGCGGAGTAGGTGCCGTCGGCTTCACGCCAGATCTTGGGGTCCCGGAAGTCGAACTTGCTGAAGCCTTCCGGCAGGTCTTTCTGGGTCAGCACCGGGTTGCAGGCAGGCTTTTCGTAGTTGAGACCGTCACCAATGGCAATGCTCTGGGTCTGGATGTCCCGCATCTCCCCATTGGGCTGCTTTTCTGCCACCACGCTGGTGTACATCAGCAGCTGCTTGCCGTCATCCATCTCGGTAGCAGAACCGGAGAAGCAGCCGGGGCCGTTGTCCGCCGGGGAATCCGGGGCGAGTGCACAGGGCAGATACTCCCAGTGCAGCAGGTCGGTGCTGACCGCGTGACCCCAGTGCATGGGCGCCCACCGCACATCGTAGGGGTTATACTGATAGAACTGGTGATACTTCCCTTTATAATAAGAGAAACCGTTGGGGTCGTTGAGCCAACCCACATAGGGAGTCATGTGGTAAGCAGGGCGTTCTTCCGGGGAGATCGCAGCGCCGTGCTCGGCCTCGTAGGCACGGGCTTTTTGTAAAGTCAAATCGTTCATGGAATCCTCCAAAGGAAAGAATTCTTATGCGTAGTAAGCATCCAGATATTTCTGCATAATGCCCAGATAGTCGGACAGGCCATAGTCTTCCAGCTTGCTCAGATATTCGTTCCACTCTGCATCCTTCGTGCCGTTCATGATCCAGTTGGCCTTCTGCGTATTCATGTAGGTCTGCAGATCTGCCTGCAGATTAGAGACCTGCTCGGTGTCCTCGCTGCTCATAAAGACATTGGGATAGACATAATCGTTGTTCATATCCGGGGTGTAGATCTCCTTGATCCAGTCCAGACGATACTGTGCATCGTCCGGGCAGGTAACGTATACACCATAGTAATCATCCAGAACCGCCAGAGGTCCACTGACACACTGCGCTTCACGGACTTCCACGGGAGAAGCATCGCCCAGAGGAGCGTGCTTCAGCATGGGCTCGCCCTTATCGTTGGTGGACAGTTCAAAAATGTTAAAGCCTTCCGCATCGCCGTAAGTACCCCAGTTGTTCTGCGGAGACTGGAGGGGTGCGTACATCTGATCCAGCCATGCGCAAACCAATGCGGGGTTATCCGCCTTTGCGGTGACAACGCATCTGCCGCGGGCAAAGCCGCTGGTGAAAGAACCGTTCTGCGGAGTGATATTCCGGGTATCGGCGGTCAGGGCAGGCAGCGGCTCCCAGTCGGTCAGGTTGTCAATGTTGGCGACATCCCAGCTGAAGCAGACACCATAGCGGCCAGCCTTGCCCTTGGAAACATAGGTGGACCACTCCTGCGTGAAGCACTCCGGGTCGATGAGCTTCTCGGCATACAGCTTGTGCAGCCAGTCCAGACCATCGCGGTAGCCCTGCTGGGTGGCGGCACAGATGACTTTCCGGTCGTTGGTAACGGCGATATGGCGGTCTTTGTCTGCATCGCCGTAGCCTTCGCCAAAGCCATTGATGAGGATGCTGGGGTCCTGATCGCCGTTGTTGACGATGCAGGACATGGGGATGATGTCGCCGTCAATGCCATACTCTGCCTTGATAGAAGCGGCGTTATCACGGAATGCAATCAGCACCTGCTCAAACTCGTCCACTGTGGTGGGCATCGACAGACCGAGGAAGTTCAGCCACTTGGTATTGATGAAGCTCATATTGCCAATGGTCTGGATGGCGGTCTTTTCCGAGCCGAGCTGCTCGATCCAGGGCAGTGCCCAGATGTGGCCATCGCTGTCGGTGCACATGGTGCGGTACTCCGGGTACTGCTCAAAGACCTTCTGGAGATAAGGCATATTGTTGTCAATGTAGTCTTCCAGATTGAGGATGACACCCTGATCTGCGTAGCGCAGCAGATTGCTGTCGGTAAAATCAGCAGTAAAAACAAAATCCGTCAGGGTGTTGGGGTTGGACATATTCAGGGTGATCTTATCGCTCCACTGGTCGGACTGGATGGCGGTCCAGTCGATATGCACATTGGTCTGCTCTTCCAGACGCTTGAAGATGGTACGGTTGTTCGGCTCGGATTCACTACCGACCGGGAAGCTGGTCATACCGGTAAAGGTGACCTTTTCGGACAGCGGAAATGTAACGGCACCAGTCACATCCACAGCTGCGGCAGCAGAATTGTTGCCGCCGGTGGATTTGCCGCCGCCACAGGCAGACAGAGCAGCGGCAGAGCCCGCCAGAGCGCAGACCTTGAGGAAGTTGCGGCGAGAGATCAGCTTTTTCATGGTATTTTCTCCTTTTTCATGTTTCTTTTTTCGTGTAACAGATGAGCGTACCGGCTCATGAAATTCTGGAATATCCTCAGCCTTTAATGGAACCAGCCATGATGCCGGCATCAAAATACTTCTGGAAGAAGGGATACATCACCAGCAGCGGCAGACTGGAAATAATAATGGTTGCATATTTGAGCAGCTCTGCCATCTTGGCACGTTCGGCAGTGCTCTGGATATCTGCGATCATGCCGGATTCCGGCTGGCTCTGGATCAGGATGGAACGCAGCACCAGCTGCAGCGGCTGCTTCGATGCGCTGTTCAGGTAGATCATGGCGTCAAAGTAGCTGTTCCACATGGCCACGAACTGCCACAGGGCCAGAACTGCCACCACCGGCATACAGACGGGCAGCAGGATCTTGAAGAAGTAAAGCATCTCGCTGGCTCCATCCACATCCGCAGCTTCGCGCAGCTCACGCGGGACGCCTTGATAATAGGTACGGGCAATGATCATGTTCCACACGCTGAATGCTCCCGGCAGAATGACCGCCCACATGGAATCCAGCAGACCCAGATTGTTGATGAGCAGGTAGGTGGGGATCAGACCGCCGCTGAAAAACATCGTGATCACAAACAAGGTGTTGAAGATCCCTTTGCCTTTGAAGTCCGGCAGCGACATGGGATAAGCGGCAAGCATCGTCACAGCTACCGAGATGATGGTGAAGATGATCGAGTAAAGCACTGCGTTCCTGAAGCCGACCCAGATCTGCTTGTCCGAAACGACACGCTGGTAAGCATCCAGACTCCACTTGCTGAAATCAAAGGAGATGCCCTTGTTTTGCAGAGTGACCGGGTCCATAAAGGACGCGATGACGATGTAGATCATCGGAACGATGATCGCCAGCAGGAACAAGCCCAGAAGTGCGTAGCCGCAGTACAGGATGATCTTATCTTGTCTGGTGTAGAGGGCCATTTTTGATTTTTTCTGTTTTGCCATGGTAAACCCCTCCTTACAAGCCCTTGCCATCGTTCATTTTGGCAACGATCTTGTTCACTGCGATCAGCAGGATGACGTTGACAATGGTGTTGAACAGACCGACTGCCGTGGAAAAGCTGTAATCGCCGTCCAACAGGCCCTTTTTATAAACGTACGTTGCAATGATCTCGGCAGTGTTCAGGTTCAGGTCCGTTTGCAGGGCATAGGCTTTTTCAAAACCGATGCTCATGATGTTGCCTGCCTGCAGGATAAACTGAATAACGACCATATCCTTAATGGCGGGCCACTCCACCGTCATGATCTGCTGGATCAGGTTTGCGCCGTCGATCATCGCAGCTTCCTTCAGATCTTTGCTGGCGTTAGAAAGGGATGCGGTGTACATGATGGATGCCCAGCCGGCACCCTGCCAGATGCCGCTGATAATGTAGATGGGGCGGAACGCTTCCGGCAGCGTCATGAAGTTGATGCTGGTGTGAAGCAGGCCGTTCACCGGACCGGTGACACTCAGCAGCACTCGGACGATGCCGCACAGCACGATGACCGAGATGAAGTTGGGCATATACAGCACCAGCTGCACCTTCTGCTTGATCTTCTTGCTCTCGATACGGTTGAGCAGGAATGCCAGCAGGATGGGGATCGGGAAGCCCCACAGCAGACCGTAGACGCTCAGCTTCAGGGTGTTGATCAGATAGCGCTGGAAGTCCGGTGAGGACATGAAGCGGGTAAAGTTTTTGAAGCCTACCCACTGGCTGCCCCAGATACCTTTGAAGGGATTGTACTTCTGGAACGCGATCAGCACACCGCCCATGGGAGCGTACTTGAACACCAGCGTCAGCACCACGGCAGGCAGCAGGAACAACAGGTAAAGCTGCCAATGCCGTTTGATGTAGACCCATGTGTTGTGCAGCTTGCGTTCTGCTGTCAGCACAGCCGTTTCCGGCGAGGCCGTCTTTGCTTTCATGAATCATTCTCCTCCTTTTTGATTTGCTTGCCGTTTGATTTGTGTTTTACATTTGCACCTTTGAATTTTACGTTTTTCACTTCGTTTGTGCAAATGTAAAGCTCTGTAATTCATTTATACCACTCACGCAAGCGAATGTCAACGATAATTCATGGTATACATCAAAAATTATTGTGGATTTGTACAGATGTACAAATCCAAAAGTGCGCAAATATGCAAAATGATGATTTGCATTTTTGCATTTGACTAATTTGTGCATTTGCACTATACTGGAGTCGCAAAGAATAAGATCCGTCACCAGACTTTATTTATAAAAGGAAGAGGATGACTTATGGCAACCAAAGTCACCATTCAGGATATTGCAAACGAACTGCAGCTTTCCCGCAACACAGTTTCAAAGGCCATCAACAATACCGGTGTGCTGGCAGATGCCACACGGGAGAAGATCCTGCGCAAAGCCGCCGAAATGGGCTATAAGCAGTTTGCCTATCTGCCGCTGTTTCAGGAAGACACTGCAAAAGCAGCAGAGCATTCCATTCTGCCGAGTGACAAACGGGAGATTGCCATGCTGACGACCCAGTTTCTGAGCAGCTCTCACTTTTCCTCCATGATGCTGGATCGTTTCCAGTCGGAAATCGAGCATCTGCATAGCTGTACGACCATTCATCGCATTTCTCCCATAGAGCTGAAAGAGAAAAAGCTTCCATCTTCTCTCAACATCCAGCGCACAGCCGGCATCATCTGCATTGAAGTATTCGACTATGACTACGCACAGATGCTGTGCGATCTGGATGTTCCGCTGCTGTTTGTAGACACCCCTGTGATGGATATGCGTCCTCCCCTTAAAGCCGACCGCCTTTATATGGAAAACCGCATTGAGGTTCAGAATGCGGTGGCCCACATGGTCCAGCGCGGCAAAAAACGCATCAGCTTTGCGGGGGATAAAAACCACTGTCAGTCCTTCTTTGAGCGTTATATGGCTTATAAGGATGCAGTGGAGTACTTTGGTCTGACAGAAGGCCTGAGCACCTGTGCGATGCCATCTGGACAGCAGAACTATCCGGTATCCCTGTACGAAACCATACGTCGGTTCAAAACGATGCCGGATGCCTTTGTCTGCGCCAATGACTTTGTTGCCATGGATCTGGTCAAGGCATTGAATGAGCTGGGGTATTCGGTTCCCGATGATATCTGGGTCTGCGGCTTCGATGACAGTCAGGAGGCTTCTTACTTTGCCCCCCATCTGACTTCGATCCATATCCATGGACAGATCATGGGCTACACCGCTGCCAATCTGCTTATGACCCGCATCGAAGAGCCATCGCTGAACTATCGCACCGTCTATACGGAAACCAACCTGATCCTGCGCGAATCCACAGGAGATTGAGCGAAAGGAGAACCCCCATGCGTGACCTGTGCAATACGGACAAGCCGCTGTTTGCTGTGCTGACGAAATTGACTTACAGTGCTTACCTGAACATCTTATGGCTCGTGTGCAGCCTGCCCATCGTTACCATAGGAGCTTCTACGACCGCATTGTTCTACGTCACGCTCAAAATGGCGGAAGATCGGGACGACGGTCTGACCCGGATGTTTTTCAAGGCGTTCCGGGAAAATTTTAAGCCCGCCACAAAACTCTGGCTTATCCTGCTGACAGTCGGCAGTTTTCTGGTTGCGGATGGCTTTGTGTTGCGCCGAATGTGGAGCGAAAACATTTTCTGGACGCTGCTCACTGCAGTGCTTATTGGTGCGGCAATTCTGTACGGCATCGTTCTGCTGTATGCCTTTCCTCTGCTGGCACGGTTTGAAAACACCACCTTCGGCATCCTGAAAACAGCGTTTCTCGTGGGTGTCCGGTATCTGTTTTGCACCCTGCTGATGGCGGCGATCTATGGCATCATGGGGTACGTCATAGTGTTTGTGTTCACGCCTGCATTCCTGCTGGGCATGGGCTTGTGCGCCATGCTCTGCTCCTTTCTGATGCTTCGGATCCTCTATCAGATCGGTGGAGACCCTGATGCAGTACACGAGGAATACGACCATGACAAAAACTGACCGGGATACGCTCCGCTCCCTCCATGGGCGCAAAAAGTGGGAGCACATCTGGGCATATTACAAGCTGCCCATTGTGATCGTGCTCATCGTCGTCTATATCCTCGGGTATGCAGCCTACCGTCATGTGACGAAAAAAGAGGATGTGCTTTACCTTGGTCTGGTAAATATCACCGCCGGGTCTGATCTGACGGAACAGCTTACCACCGGCTTTGCCGAGGCGCAGGGTCTGACCAAAAAGCAACAGGTCGATCTGCTGTCCGGCTTGCTGCTCAGCGAAAGCGAACGCGCAGAGGAGCAGTATGTATATGCTTCGGAGATGAAGCTGCTGGGTGCAGTCAGTGCCCAGCGGTTAGATGTTGTTCTGATGGACGAATATGCGCGGGATCGACTGTTGGCAGAGGATTATTTTCTCGATCTGCGGACACTGGATGCGTCTTTCCATGCACTGTCGGGTCTGAACGCCGGTGGGACCGTGCTGGATATTTCGGACACGCCGTTTGTCAGGCAGGCAGGTTTTTCTGGCAAGGTCTATCTTGGGGTAGTGCAGAATGCACCGCACCCGGAGCGTGCAGCCGCTTACATTCATTATCTGTTCCAGCGGTGACCGTTGGGTTTTAGCTTATAGGATAAAAATAAGGAGAAAACGCATGGACATTTTAACGATTGGTGAAGTTTTGATCGACCTGACCCAGACCGGCAAGGATGCGCGCGGCATCCCCCAGTTTGCCGCAAACCCCGGCGGTGCACCGGCCAATCTGGCGGTGGCTGCTTCCAGACTGGGCGCACAGACCGCCTTTATCGGCAAGGTGGGTGCGGATGCCTTTGGCCGCTACCTGAAAGAGGTTCTGGCAGAAAACAAGGTAGACGTTTCCGGCATGGCGGTGGATGCAGACCACCCCACCACCATGGCGGTGGTCTCGGTGGATGCCACCGGCGAGCGGGATTTCAGCTTCTACCGCAGCGCCAACGCTGACGTGATGCTGTGCAAGGAGGACATTTCGGACGAGGCTCTGAAAGCCGCCAAAATCGTCCACTTCGGCTCTGTCAGCCTGACCGCTGACCCCTCCCGCACTGCCACGCTGGATGCTGCCGCCCGCGCCAAAAAGCTGGGTGCTACCATCACCTACGACCCCAATTACCGTGCAAATCTCTGGAAGAACAAAGAGGATGCCATTGCTCAGATGAAAGCACCCCTGCCGCTGGTGGATATCCTGAAGGTCTCCGATGAGGAGCTGCCCCTGCTCACCGGCACCACCGACTGCGAAAGCGGCACGGCACAACTGGCACAGAACGGCATCCGGCTGATTTTCGTCACCTTGGGTGCAAACGGCGTATTCTACCGCTTTGGGGAGAAAACCGGCCATGTGGCAGGTGTCCCCTGCAAGGTGGGTGATACCAACGGCGCAGGCGATACCTTCTTTGGGGCTGCCCTGTCCAAGCTCTGCAAGGAGAAGCTGGACACCCTGACGGTGGACAAGCTGGAAAGCATTCTGGCCTTTGCCAACAAAGCGGCCAGCATCACCACCAGCCGGCATGGTGCTATCCCTGCCATGCCCACCCTTGCAGAAGTGGAGGGCTGAACCATGGCAGCAAAACAGGAATTTGCGTCCCGGTTTGCCAAGCACAAGGACGAGCTGGAATGGCTGTTCATGGAACTGTACCACAACCGGGAAGGGCTGGAAGTTCTGGAGCGGGAGATGGCAGAAGCCTACAACGCCCGCAGCGCCGAGCTGAAAGCACTGGACAAGGCACGCTCTGCCGACCCGGAGTGGTACAAGCGTGGCAATATGTTCGGCATGACCATGTACACCGACCTCTTTGCCGGAAATCTGAAAGAACTGGCAAAGAAACTGCCCTACCTCAAGGAGCAGAAGCTGACTTATCTGCACCTGATGCCCCTGCTGCAGATGCCCCACCCCCACAACGATGGCGGCTATGCGGTGGAGGATTTCGACACCGTAGACCCGGCCCTTGGCACCAACAAAGATCTGGAAAACCTGACCCGGGAGCTGCGGAAAGCCGGCATCAGCCTGTGTCTGGATTTTGTCATGAACCACACCGCCAGCACCCACCGCTGGGCCATGGCGGCAAAAGCTGGCGACCCGTGGTTTCAGGCCTATTACCACCTCTACGAGGACCGCACCATCCCTGACCAGTACGAGCAGACCGTGCCGCAGGTGTTCCCCAACACCGCACCCGGCAACTTTACATGGTGTGAAGAAATGCACAAGTGGGTGCTGACCACCTTCCACGACTACCAGTGGGATCTGAACTACGCAAACCCGGCGGTGTTCGTGGACATGACCAAGAGCATCCTGCACCTTGCAAATCTCGGTGTGGAAGTGTTCCGCATTGATGCGGTACCCTACATCTGGAAGCAGCTGGGCACCACCTGCCGCAATCTGCCGCAGGTGCATACCATTGTGCGGATGCTCCGCATGGTGCTGGAATGCGTCTGCCCCGCTGTTGTGCTCAAGGGCGAGGTGGTCATGGCGCCCAAGGAGCTGGCGGCGTACTTCGGTACCCCGGAAAAGCCGGAATGCCACATGCTCTACAATGTGTCCACCATGGTCAACCTGTGGGGTGCCCTTGCCAGCCGGGACACCCGGCTGCTGAAGGCTCAGCTGGATGCCCTCCACGCCCTGCCGGACAACTGCTGGTTCGTGAACTATCTGCGCTGCCACGATGATATCGGCTGGGGTCTGGACGAGGCGGTAGAGAAACGGCTTGGCATTGACCCGCAAAAGCACAAAGAATATCTGTATCACTTCTACGAGGGCAATTTCCCCGGCAGCTGGGCAAAGGGTGAGCTGTACAACTACGACCCTGCCACCGGCGATGCCCGGAGCTGCGGCACCACCGCCAGCCTGTGCGGCGTGGAGCAGGCACTGGAAAAAGATGACAAGACCGCATTGGACTATGCGGTGAAGCGTGACCTTTTGCTGCACACTGCTATGGCGTTTTTGCAGGGCTTCCCCATGCTGAACTGCGGGGACGAGATCGCACAACTCAACGGCTGGGACTACAAAAACGATCCCGACCGTGTGGAGGACAGCCGCAATCTGCACCGCAGCAAATTCAACTGGGAGGACGCAAAGCAGCGCACCCGGAAGGGCACGCTGCAAAACAAGTTGTGGCAGGGCATGGAGCAGCTGCGCCAGATGCGTGCAGACCCCTGCTTTGCCCCGGATGCGTGGGTGACCACATGGGACAGCCACAACCCCGGCGTGCTGGCGCTGGTGCGCAAGCGCGGCGAGGAAACGCTGGTGGGGCTGTTCAACTTTACCGAGTACCTGGCAGGGGCCAGTCTGGACGCTCTGGGCGGCGAGTATCACACCCCGGAGGGCACTTCCGTCTGGCTGGCGGATGTGGAACTGGAGCCGTATCAGGCACTGCTGGTAAAAACAAATAAGTAAAGCGGAATACTCCGGTAACTTTCTCTTGGTTGGAAAGTTGCCGGAGTATTTTTGTTTCGCGCAAACTGCAAGGTCACTGGATCATCGAAATGTCGGAGATGATTGCCACCGCCAATGCCACGCGTGCCTGCGCAAAAAAATCCCCCCCGATACCGGGTATCCGGTATCGGGGGGATCTGTCATTCTGAGGCTTTACGGAGGAAGCGCTCAGAGGTTACTTTTTGGGGAACGCCTTGTTCCAGATCTCAATGGTCTTGAACTTGGGCATCCAGCCGTCCGATTCAAACTTGCCTTCCCGTGCATCCAGCAGACCCTGCTCCACGCACCACTGAGCGGCCTTGGCCTGCTCGGCATCGGTGATGTCTGCAAAGGCGGGCTGTGCGGCGGGTTCGGGCTTGCCCTTCTCAGTCCAGATGAGCAGTGCCAGCTGGCCGCGGTTTGCGGGGATGGCTGCGCCCTCGGGCAGGAGGTTGTGCAGGATCACGCGGGTGGCGATCTCGTAGCCGCCCCAGATGGCTGCACCGCCCACGGCCACGGCGGCAATGGTGCCACCTGTGGTATCCATGGGTGCGGGTTCTACGCCGAAGTCTTCATCAAAAGGTTCGTCCGGGTCAGGTTTGACCACCGCGCTGGCCGACCAGTGGGCGATCAGTTTGACCGGGTAAGCGGGCATCTCAAACGTCGTGGTCGCGCTCTTGGCATTGTCCATCTTGAGCTGCAGCTCTTCCGGAATGCCATCGGGGAATTTCTCGTAGAAGCTATCGGGGTACTTGATCTCCCATTCCACGAACTCCATGCCGGGGTATTTCTCGGCATCATACGGGGTAGCTGTGATCTCCACCGTGGTGCCGATCTCTGCGGGGATATCGCCGCCCTCGTCCAGAGTGGACTTTGCCGTGCCGCCCTCAACAGTAACGGTACTCCTCAGCACGGAAGCGGGGATGCTGTAAACGGCGGTCAGCTTCACGCCGTCCTGCGGCATGGTAAAGACGATCTTTTCCGTGCCCTTTTCCGTTTCGGAGCCCAGACTACCCTCAATTATGCCAATATTCTTGCTGGAATCTTTTTCCACCTTCCAGTGATGGAACGACTCATTCTCCTTGGCAGGCTCATCGGCTTCGATCGTGACGGTCTGGCCCGGCTGTACGAACACCGTGCCCGTCTGGCTTTCGCCCCCTCCGACGCGGATCGTACCGTCCTTCACTGTGACTTGCATATCTAATACAGGTGCCGGGAAGCTATAAGAAGCTTTCAGCTCCACCGGGCTGGCCGGCATGGTGAAGGTCATATTTTTTTCGGCATTTTTCTGCTCTTCGGTCAGTTCAAAGCTTTCCGGGCTGATCACTTTCCAGCCGCCGAACGTTGTAACACTCGGGTTTTTGTTGTTACCGCTCACCGTGACCTTTTCGCCCTCAAAGGCGGTAGTCAGTTTTCCATCCGTATCACCAACGACCTGCGCGGTGCCGTTTTTCACGGTAATGCTGTAAGCCTCCCTCGGCTCAATGCGCAGGTAGCTGCTTCCTGCCGCTTCTGCAAGCGGATGAATGCGCGGGTCGATCAGCTTTGCATCCGGCTCTTCGCTGGTATAGTAGACGTAGTTTTTGCCGCCTGCCTGTGTAAAGGCAACAGTGCCCACACGGCCGCCCTGTGCGTTGTTTTTCAGGGTCACAGTACCGGAAGCGGTGATCTTGGTATCTCCGGAGACTGCTCCTGCGGCATCTCTGATGGAAATGGTGACATTCTCGGCGTTGTTGATGGTCAGTTTTTCCGCCGCTCTGCCAACGGTGCTGTAAATGGCCACGTTACCATTGCTGGTGATATTTGCGCTGCCATTCACAACGTTGCTGCCTGCAGAAAGCGTCACTTCGCTGGAATCATAAATGTTCAGGCTTCCGTTCACAGCCATACTTTTGTCGCTGCGGATATTCACCTTACCGGTGCAGTTGATGTCAGCCTCGCCCTGAATTGCATCATACCGGTCACTGGTAACGGTCACATCGTGTGCACCTACAGCACTCGAATCGCCTTGCTGTCCGATCGTCAAACTACTTCTTGCGCCGATGCCGCCGTTCAAAATGACATCCGTCTCCGGCGCTCTGACCTTCAGCACATAATTGATCCTCTCTTTTGCCGTCAGGGTCTTTTTCTCAATGTCATAGCAGAGGGCACCATCACCTAAGATATCTTTATAGTTTACACCGTTAACAGCTGTCTCATTGACTGTAATATCCCAGTTTGCGGTATCCTCCACCTTGCCGTCTTGGTTCAAATAGGTGATAGCACCGGTCAGGCTGTTTTTGTCCACCTCACCGATGGTACTGCTGGGACTTATGATCCAGCCCCAACTATTTTCGAATTTCTGTACGGTAAGGCTGCCGCCGGTCATGGTCAGGTCATTCGCACTTGCCAACGCGCCGATGGCTGCTCCGGGCTTTCCTGCAATGGCCTTCACGGTGCCGCCGGTAATGGTAATGGTCGTAGGCAACAGCGAATATTCATTATAACCACTGCCAATACCGTAACCCCACTCGCCGCCCGTGGCCGTCACCACGCCGCCATTGATCCTGATATTTTCAGCCTTGCCAGAATGGCCGCCGCCGATGCCGGCACCTTCCCTCCCTGTGCACTCTGCAGTGATGGTGCCGCCGTTGATGACAATATTACGGACGTTGTTATTCGCTCTACTGCCAATGCCAGCTGCCTCATTACCGCCGTAGGCCTCCAGCGAGCCGGTGCCGTCGATGGTCAGGGTCCCGTCATCGTCTGCCTTTTCCAGACCGGCGCGGTTCTCGCCGCTGCGCAGGATGTTGGTGCCTGTAATAACCAGCTCCACATTGCCGCTGACCGAGACTGCCGCGCCGGGAGCATCGATATTGACATTGGACAGCGTGACTTTTGCACCAGTGGTGCCGCCTTCGATGGTCAGGGTGTTGTCCGTCCGGCCGCCGTCCGTTGTGATCTGCAGATTGCCCCTTTTCTGGGGATCATTTTCGCCCTGCTGGACATACTGTTTGCCATCATCCCCAATATAGACAGTGATACTGCCCCTGTTGAGATCCATCTCATCATACACAGGTTCTTCCGTCATACCGTTCTCTTCGTCCAGCACGCTCACCGCGCTTTTGGCGGCGGTGCTCTGCTGGAGCAGGGCATCGGTGCTTGCGGCCAGAGCCGGAGCAGAAAGGCTGAACATCATGCATGCCGCCAGCGCAGCCGAAGCCGCCCGCCGGGCCAAAACATTTCGTTTCATAGGGGTTCCTCCTTTGCGAAAATTATTACGGGGGGGGGTATGCATTACGGTACTTTGATTATCTCACACTTTACCGGATTTTGGAAGCAAACCTGCGTGAATCGCCCTAAAAGCAGCGTGAAAAGCATGATTTGTGCCGGTTCTGTTGCAGTTGTCCGGCCCGCAGGCACAGCAAAGCCCCCCGGCAGGTCTTCGTCTGCCGGGGGGCTGTTTGCTGTTTTACTGCTTGGGGAACGCCTTATTCCACACTTCGATCACCTTGAACTTCGGGGTCCAGCCTTCGGGCTCAAAGCGGTCGCCCTTGGCATCCATGGTGCCCTGCTCGGTGCACCACTGTGCGGCCTTAGCCTGCTCGGCATCGGTGATGTCTGCAAAGGCGGGCTGTGCGGCGGGTTCGGGCCTGCCTGCGGTGTTCCACACCAGCAGGGCCAGCTGGCCGCGGTTTGCGGGGATGGCTGCGCCCTCGGGCAGGAGGCCGTTCAGGATCACGCGGGTGGCGATCTCGTAGCCGCCCCAGATGGCTGCACCGCCCACGGCCACGGCGGCAATTGCACCGCCCGTGGTATCCATGGGTGCAGGTTCTACGCCGAAGTCTTCATCAATAGGTTCGTCCGGGTTAGGCTTGTCCACCGGGCTTGCCGACCAGTGGGCGATCAGTTTGACCGGGTAAACGGGCATCTTAAACGTCGTGGTCGCGCTCTTGGCATTGTCCAGCTTGAGCTGCAGATTTTCCGGAATGCCATCGGGGAATTTCTCGTAGAAGCTATCGGGGTACTTGATCTCCCATTCCACGAACTCCATGCCGGGGTATTTCTCGGCATCATATGGGGTAGCTGTGATCTTCACCTCGGTGCCGATCTCTGCGGGGATATCGCTGCCCTCGCCCAGAGTGGACTTTGCCGTGCCGCCCTCAACAGTAACGGTACTCCTCAGCACGGAAGCGGGAATGCTGTAAACGGCGGTCAGCTTCACGCCGTCCTGCGGCATGGTAAAGACGATCTTTTCCGTGCCCTTTTCCGTTTCGGAGCCCAGACTACCCTCAATTATGCCAATATTCTTGCTGGAATCTTTTTCCACCTTCCAGTGATGGAACGACTCATTCTCCTTGGCAGGCTCATCGGCTTCGATCGTGACGGTCTGGCCCGGCTGTACGAACACCGTGCCCGTCTGGCTTTCGCCCTCTCCGACGCGGATCGTGCCGCCCTTCACTGTGACCTGCATATCTAATACAGGTGCCGGGAAGCTATAAGAAGCTTTCAGCTCCACCGGGCTGGCCGGCATGGTGAAGGTCATGCTTTCTTCGGTATTTTTCTGCTCTTCGGTCAGTTCAAAGCCTTCCGGGCTGACCACTTTCCAGCCGCCGAACTTTGTAACATCCGGGTTTCTGTTCTTACCGCTCACCGTGACCTTTTCGCCCTGCAGCACAAAGATTGTTTCTCCGCTCTCGGTGCCTGCTTCGGCAATGCCGTTGACCACCGTAACAGCGGCACGGTACACAGCAGTCAGCTTGACCGCCGCATCCGGCATGGTAAACTTCAGCGGGTTGGCTTTCAGTTCTTCCTCGGTCTTGCCAATATCACCGCCAGACACCACCCAGTGGTCAAACTGGTAGCCATCCGCGCTGCGATCGGTCGCAGTCACGGTCACGTCTGCATCCGGGCGGGCAAAGTCCACCGCGTTGCCGTTCACTTTAGCGGTGCCGTAGGACACTTCCAGCTTGTTGCTGTGGTGTGCAGTCAGTTCCACATTGCCTGCGGGCATGATGAACGAAAATTCCCTCTGAGCCAGTTTTTCGTCAGAGATCGTAAAGCCTGCGGGACGATTGGTCACTTCCCAGCCGTCAAATTTTCGGTACTTCGGTTTCCTCGATGGTAGAGGCTACGGTCACTTTCTGGCCCTTGAAGCTGTCCAGTTCTTTGCTGGTTGTATCGCCTACTGTAACGGTTCCGTTGTGAACCTTGAGATGAGCATCCTGCTTTTCTTCAATGCGGAGATAAGTATATTTTCCATCCTGCACGAGAGGGGTAACACTGGCATCAATGGCCCCCTCTTCCTCGTCTTCGCTGGTGAAGTAGACGTAGCCTGCTCCATCCGTGCGGTTGTATGTAAAGCTCTTGGCCAGCGTGCTGCCGCCGTCTACATTGCCGCGGATTGTTACCGGGCCGTCGCAAGTGATGTCAGCCTTGCTGTAGAAACCACCCAGAATGCGGCTGCTGTTCGGTGCATTGATTTCCACTTCGCTGGCACCACTGATGGTCAAAAGGCCGTCCGACGTGCTACTATTTGTTGCACCGATTGCAAAATTGGCTCCCGGTGCATCAATAGTCACTTTGCCAGTGCAGGTAATCTTTGCTTTGCTGCCGATTGCAGGGTCGTTGTCGCTGGAAATCATCACATCATGGGCACCATTGATGGTCAAGTTGTTGACTGCAATGTGTTCCTTGCCATCCAGCACCACGTCAACATCATCCGGCACCTTAATGGTAATAGCGTTGATGGGAATAGTGCTGGTAGATGTCAGTACCTTCTGCACCGGGTCATAGCGGAAGGTATATTTATTGTTGATAACGATGTTGTCATAGTCTGCCGGGTTGATCACCTCGTTATTGATTTTGATCTCCTCTGCGCCGTTCTCCGCATCCAGCACACTGGCCGCACGGTTGCCGCTGATGCTCAACTGCATCAGCGCATCGGTGCTCTCGGCCAGCGCCGGAGCGGAAAGGGTGAACATCATGCATCCGGCCAGCGCCGCCGATACTGCACGCCGGATAAGTTTGCCTTGTTTCATGGTATAACCTCCTTTTTTCCCCTCGCATTTTTACGGGGGGGGGTATGTATTACAGTACTTTGATTATCCCACACTTTACCGGATTTTGGAAGCAAACCTGCGTGAATCGCCCTAAAAGCAGCGTGAAAAGCATGATTTGTGCCGGTTCTGTTGCAGTTGTCCGGCCCGCAGGCACAGCAAAGCCCCCCGGCAGGTC
>ENA-OQKV01000225-OQKV01000225.1-human-gut-metagenome-genome-assembly--contig:-NODE-225-length-23419-cov-5.040185_pt1 | contig 23419 bp, 19 predicted proteins | sample MGYA00242655_ERZ504811 | MGnify/ENA primary metagenome ERZ504811 (study PRJEB26092, sample SAMD00036406) | human gut metagenome | host: Homo sapiens | study: EMG produced TPA metagenomics assembly of...
TTTGTTATATCCATATTTCTTGTTCTCCTTAATTCTTAATTTAGTAACCGCCAGACATATTTCGTCTTTCTATTTTCTTCAATTACTCACCGACTTTTGTCCGTAACATAATACCAGCCCTTTCTTTCTCAGACAGATTAATTTCATATTCTATTCCTCCATATTCTTTTACCATCTGAATCACATCTGTCCGACTGTCATCATTACTATAGGCAAATAAAGAAAATCCACTGTCCAAAAAGCCTTGTGTATACCAGAATCCCACTGTATAACTGCCATTATTTTTCCGGACTACAGCTTCTCCACCTGAAGAACATTTTTTATAATCTTCTGGTAGTTCGATTAATTCCATATCTTTCCTTATTTTTATCTGGTTATTCTGTACCATCTGAACAATTTCAGTCCTTTTTTCCTTATATACCTGAAAGTTTAATTTTTTTATTCCATCATTAAACAAAAATGCCAGATATATTCCAAATAGAAAAACTGGTATTGCCGCAAACCAAAATACACGAATCTTTCTCAAACAGCAAAAACTCCGTATGATATATATAAAAGTTAAAATAAATGATGCAAAAATAACATACCAAAATCCCCTGAAAAAAAGTTCTTCGAAATACCAGATTGTAATAAAATTTACAGTTATCACAGCTATGCATTGTAATATAATTAATTTTAATTTTTTTCTCTCATCCTTCATTCCCGATTCTCCAGCCAAATACCAATTCTTATACTCAGCCATAATCACCACCCTTATTCTTTAATGTTGAAAATACATCAACAGTTCATTTTGTCAGCTATTCCTGTAATAAGCAATCAAACGTTTCTGTCGACTCTCATCACAGTTTTCCAATTGAATCTAAAATGATTTCCCGCTATTTCTTTATATGTTTCCGAATCATTGATATTGGAAAAATACCAGGCCGCAGCCTGGCTTTCGTAGCATTCGTATCCATTTTTCCGCAGAAAAGCAAAGACTGCGCCTTTCCGCTCTGTGATTTCTTCAAGCATGGCATCTGCCAGGTCTGTACAGTATACTCCCATAAGAGGTTCCTCATGCCCGCCGTGGCTCAGTATCACTGCTTTTGCATCTGAATGCAGAGATTGGCGAATCAGTGCAGCCAGTTCCTCTGCCGGAACCAGAGGAACATCTACACCAAGTACTAAGCAATATGGATTCTTTGCTTTACGAAAACAGGCTTCCAGCCCTCCCAACGGACCTTTTCCCGGGAAGCGGTCTGGTATAATGGGATATTTATATTTATTTTCACCATGATAGCCAGACAGAAGAATATCACTGATTCCAAGCTTTTCCCCCTTTTCTATCTGCATCTCAAGAAATGTCTTCCCATCTATCGTCAGATCTGATTTGTCCCGTCCCATGCGGCTGCTGGCACCGCCAGCAAGAATAATCATAGAAATTTCTTTCTTTCTCATTATCAGTTTTCCTTTTTGTTTATATAAATCATCAATAAAAGTATTGATTTTTTTCTTCATATTACATATAATAAAATCACAGACAGAAATGTCTGTATAGCGGTTAGAGTGTCCAGCCAAAACACTCGTTTAAAAGCGGTTAGGTTGTCCAATTAAAACAATCGATTAACAGTAATGGGTGGAGTAATCCACCCACTTTTTACTTTCAGGAGGTTTTATGAATTGGTATATTGTTGATAAAAAATATATAAATTACCTAACACAATTTGATTCCCACGTTGGATATGTGAAATGTTCCTATCTCTTCCGCCAAACCCAAACATCAAAAAATGTCAAACAGTCTGGATTTCCACAAACTTCAGGATGAATCTACCAGATATCTTTATGCAGTATTAAATATCAATAACATGATTCCCGTTCCAGACAATTGTCTTACGCAATTAAAATATAATCAGATTGATTGTTTCCGTTCTTTTAAAAGTGACAAAGAAAAAACCGATTATATTTATCTGCTCCAAAAAGAAAAATTTCTGATTGACAATATTCAGAATACTTTGCAAAACAAAGCCATGAAATTATACCAGAAGTGTATTGCCAAACCAGATTCTTCCCTTGCCGCAAGATGCTGCAATTTCAAAATGTTAGAAGAAAAGTGTCTTTCTTATTTACATACCTCACCCACCAATCTGTGACATTCCTCTGATTTCATCCTGCTCTGTCTTCGCTTCATAAAAATTATGGCTCACCGGTTTATTCCAGACTACCTGATAAATTGCTTCTTTCAGTTCCGAATCCATGCAGCCACCGCGCATAAGCCCCCGCAGGTCTGTACCTTTCTGATACTGGAGGCATCCTTTCATGAATCCTTCGGATGTAAGACGTACTCGGTTGCACTGACTGCAGAATTTGTGAGTCATGGCACTGATAAATCCGATTTTTCCCTTAAATCCTGCGATTTCATAGTAATGGCATGGGCCGTTTCCGTAGCGTTCATTGACTGCATGCATCGGACCGTAGGCTTCTTCCAGTACTGCTTTGATAGATTCTTCATCCTGGAATGGGAACTGTTTTCCGAATCCGATTGGCATCATCTCGATAAAGCGCACATGGATTGGATATTTCTGCGCCAGTCCTGCAATCCCGATGAAGTTTTCTTTTTCCTTGATCACCGGAACGCTGTTGATCTTCAGAGAAAGTCCCGGATGTGCAAGTGCTGCTTCGATTCCCTCAAATACCTTTTCCAGTCCGTCACGTCTCGCTACTTTTTTGAACAGTTCCGGATCCAAAGTATCCAGACTGATATTAATGGCGTCAATTCCTGCATCCAGTAATGCATCCAGCTGCTCGGCGAGCAGGATTCCATTTGTTGTTAATGTCACTTTCTCAATTCCCGGGATCGCCTTGATCTGTTTTGCAAGACTTGCACAGCCCTTACGAACAAGAGGCTCACCGCCTGTCAGTTTAATCTTACGGATTCCCAGATCTGCTGCGCACCTGCAGATGCGGAGAATCTCATCGTATGTGAGGATTTCTGCATGAGAAAGGGATTTTACGCCTTCTTCAGGCATACAGTAAATACATCTCAGATTACATCTGTCTGTCAGGGAAATCCTTAAATAATCTATTTCTCTTCCATATTTGTCTATCATCGGCTCTACCTGCCTTTTACTTTCTAATAATTGATTTTCCTGTTACCGGATACGGGTGAACCGCAACCTTTGTAACCTTTTCTTCTGTTATTCGCCGTCAAAATCACAGGCAATATTTTCTCTCATAATCGTTTGACACTCCATACTCCGCAGTCTATACTTAATGTATCAAGATTATTAAAATCCTTACCGGACGAAAGGAACTGTCCTATGAAAATCAACGAACAATACCACAACCTGAATCTGCTCGAGAATGTTACCTATGAGTTTCTGGGTCGTGACGGAGAAACTCATGAAGAAACGGAACCAATCCTTGTGGAACACATGATGGATGTATATGTAAATGAACGTCTGACCATGAAACTGGTCTGTATCCCACAACATCTGGCTGAACTGGTTCTGGGGCGTCTTTTTACTGAAGGAATCATCTCTTCTGCTGATGACGTTGACCAGATCTACATCTGTGAATTCGGCAAACGTGCCCGCGTGATCCTGAGTAAAAATAAATCCGGGCAGTCTCATGAGGAAAATGAAGATTATGTTGCTCTTACTCCGACCTGCTGCACCGGAAATCGTGTTCTTAATGATTATTTTATCACAGATCAGCCAATGACGCCAGTTACACCTGTCCCATGGAAAAAACAGTGGATCTTTGATCTTGCAGACTGTTTCGCCAATGGTACCCCGCTTCACAGCCAGACCTGGGCAACTCACAGCTGTTTTCTTGCCTGTGACGGAGAACTGCTCTTTCAGTGCGAAGATATCGGACGTCATAATGCTCTGGATAAGGCCATCGGTTATGCCCTGCGCCATAATATTGACCTGAAAAAATGCGTGGTTTATTCCAGTGGACGTATCCCTACAGATATGGCGATCAAGGCAATCCGCGCCGGAATACCGGTTCTGGCAAGCAAGGCATCCCCTTCCGCCGAGGCAGTTGCCATGGCCAAAGAATACCACCTTACCCTTATCTGTGCCGCGCGACGTGACCGTATGAAACTCTTTACCGGAAATAATCCGACAGAATAAATTCTGCAATACACTCTGCATTGTCCAGTTCAAAGAATGGAACATTTTCCAGTACAGACAGTGCATCTCTTTCCTCTGCATCCAGGTTTGTGGCGATCGCCATCAGTTTCTTTGGATTGCAGACACTTTCTGCCGAATTTCCCTTACGGATAATTTCAATTTTCGGATAAGTACTGTATTTAAATCCTTCCAGTAAGATCAGATCTGCCTCCGGAAAAAATTCTGCCAGCTCTTTTTCGGAAATCTGCGGCTGCTGTTTTACCAGCATATATTTGCCTGCTGAAAAAACTGCTGTGCCGTAGGCTCCGGACTGAAGCTGACAGTATGTATCCGTTCCCGGTACGTCCGGCACGAAATCATGCCCGTCATGCTTCAGCACCGCCACTTTAAGGCCCTTGTCTTTAAAAATCTCCAAAAGCCTGCAGATCAGAGTTGTTTTCCCTGAATTCTTTACACCGCTGATTGCAAATATTCTTTTTCTTTCCACCTGTTTGCTGCTCCTCTCAAAGCAAAATCGCGCCCACTTTATCCCCTGACGTTCAGGCTTCTGCTTTCCTGATTTTCCATGGTTTTGTATCAATCAGGCAATTGCAGCCGGCCATGGAACTGAGGACTCCGTTAGAGTGAAGACCATTGGGAAGATGAAATTTTCCATTTTCCAGATATGCCCGGATAAAGCGGCGGCCCTTGATTCCTTTTTCAAAGTTATCAGCCATAATGCCATTTACTTCTTTCAGACCGATTGATGGATCCTGCATCATTTTTTCCAGTGCAGGACGAATCAAAAGTTCTATGCTGACTGCAACACCAAAAGGATTTCCGGAGAGACTGATGATCGGAATCTCTCTTTCTGAAGCGCAATGATCTGTTGCAGTTATATCGGAAGTCTTTTTATATGCAGAAAACAGTGTAGGCATTCCCGGTTTCATCTTTACCCTCCAGAAAATCCGCTCTGCCCCCATCAGTCTCAGGGACTCATGCATAATGTCCTTCTTGCCTACAGATACACCTCCCGTAGTGATGATCATATCTGCCGCTTTTGCTGCTTCTTTTAATTTCTCAGACATAACCGTCGGATCATCTTTGACTGCTTCCATATGGAAAGATTCGATTCCCAGTTCACGCAGTCTGGCAGACAGCATGGTCATATTGCTGTTGTAAATTTTTCCTTCCGGCAATGGAATTCCCGGTTCTACCACCTCATCTCCTGTAGTCAGAAGCACGATTCTCGGCTGACGGTAAACCGGCACTTTCGCCACTCCCATTCCGGCCAGAATTGCTGCCTCCACATATCCGATATGTGTTCCTTTTTTCAGAAGTGTAGTTCCTTTTTTGAAATCCTCTCCTGCGAAGCAATAATTACTCCATCGCTTCTGTTCGCTGTAAACTTCTACCGTATCTTCGCCATAATCGGTATCCTCCTGATAAATACAGCAATTGCAGCCATTGGGTATTGCAGCACCTGTCATAATGCGCACTGCCTGTCCCTGCTGGATTTCTCTTTCCGAATACTGTCCGGCATCAATCTCTTCCATGACTTTCAGCCTCACTGGATGCTCTTTAGCGGCACCTGCAAGGTCCTCTGCCTTACACGCATAGCCATCTACCGGAGAGCGGTCAAAAGGAGGATTGTCAAACCCTGCCACCATATCCTGCGCTAGGACTCTTCCCCCTGCTTTATTCAGTTCTGTTTCTTCTGTCTCGTTTATTACAGGCGTATGCTGCAGAATCTGTTCCACTGCCTGTTCTACACTGATTCCCTCCACGCACTAATTCCTCCTCTTGTATATTACATTTTTATAGTCTTTTCAATACCTTTATAACCACCGGGTCAATTGACGGATATATTAGTTTTACCTTTTGAACTCTATAGCAATTTCAGAGAATAATATCACTAAGATACTCCATTAGAGCCTTATTTTTTATAAACCAGATTGTCTTCAGTATTTTGGAAATTGCTATAACATCATAATATTCAGCCCACTGCTGAAGAATTACATATTTTTCATCTCTGTTGGAGAATGATTTCTCCTTCTCTCAGCCTCCCTGCCTCCAGAATCTGACAGAATACAAACCAGGGTTCCATGGGCGTGCATACCTTTTCTCCCTTATAGGCATCTGATGCAGGACCGCCCGCACCGATCCTGACTGCTTCCAGAAGTACATCTCCACAACGAAATCTGTTCCCCTCCGCAATACTGTTCCAGTTAATCCCTTCCACAAGGAGATTTTCTCCAAACCGGCCATATCTGAATTCTTCTTCGGACTGTTCGAAATATTCTTTTACCTTCTCATAAGGAAGAAGACTGACCTGCTTTCTTCCGCCCATTCCATAATGCACATCTCCCACAAGTCCCTGCAGATCAGCTTCGCATTCATGAATGTTCTGCGAGCAGGTCTTGCGTTCCTTACTGATGCATACACATAATATCTTCGCCATTTTCTGTCTCATCCTTCCTGATGTCTCTTTATAAAACCACGTACTGCTGTTTTTCCTGCTTTCTCAGATCGCCCAGAATGCAATATTCACATTCTTTCCTGCATTCTGCAGATGCTCCACAAGTTCTTCTGCTGCCTGTTCTTTCCTTTTCTCTGTGATTCCCAATTCCACGTTACTCTTATTGATAGCACCACCGAAGTAGAAATTAATATCCGTTGCCTGCTCAAACAGCATCACACCAAGCAATGCTGCCGCATCTTTTTTTCGTTTCAGCCTGTTAAAGGACAGCCTGTCCTCCATCCATTCTTCACAATATTCAAGCAAATGCTCAATCGTAAGAAATCCCTCTGTCACCAGCTCTGTACCTTCCAGCTTATAATAGGCAGGAACGTCTCCGCAGGCAGTTTCACTAAGAGAGATCAGCTCTTTATCCAGATATCTGGCAGCACACTGTGCAGTAGTTCCGCCGCAGATTACATGATATCCCTCTGAATCGAAAAAGGACTTCAGATATCGCTCATCATGCTCCTCCTTACTTGGCGGGCCGATCATAAGGTTTACCACCTGTTTATGCCGCATCCGCAGGACAATGGCTGTAATATCATCATCCGTTTCATTCAGATTCAGATCCAGGCTGGCCTCTGCCAGATAGCCTGCCATCTCCTGTGCGCTCATCCCTTTATGGTACTTTGCCCTGCAGAAAGCCATTACATCATCTCTTCCCCAGCCGCCGTTGGTAGTTTTTCCCATTCCTGCATTGGTGACACCGTCGGACATAATGATCAGCATATCCTCATCTTTCAGTTCAAAACAGCTTTTATGGATTTCCTTCTCTTCGATCATACTTGTCTCCACCGGATAATCAAAGAGCTTGCCATCCCGGATCAGAATTGCATCCGGATTATCAAACTGATAAAGGCTTACCTGTTTCCCCTGAAAATTCAGTACTGTAAAAGTGGCATATGCCAGATTTCTCACACTGCACACAGGAAGCGTTTTTGCCACTGCACGCACTGCCTCATCCAGTTCCACCTGATTAATGATCATAGTACTGAGCATGGTTGCAGTCAGCGTGGAAAGAATATTCGCCTTTACTCCGCTCCCAAGTCCGTCAGAAAGCACCAGAACATGGTCTTTATCATTTTCTTCAATCTTATAGCAGTCCCCACAGAGAAATTCTTTCTTTTTATTCAGGCTCACATGACCAAAATCCATGCATAAGCCGTCAAATTCCACATTCAGTCCATGATGCTTATTTCTTTTCATTCTCTTCTTCACTCTCCAGAAGTATGGTATTTTTCAGTTTTTCTACTGCCACTTTGGTGTCTGCAGCAGTTTCTCCAAGAAGTCCGGCGATCTGCTGCACGATCTTCAGCTGTTCTTCTACCAGCTTATCTGCCATACGCGCAGCTTCAATCTGAGCATTATGAATCTGATCTTTATGCTTCCGCTCCTTTGTAATATCCTTCATAATGCAGAGAATCATTTTATTTTCTTTATCATTCGTCATTACGCGATCCAGATAACATTTCTGATCCTCCAGATAAATCTCATCCTGCATCAGATTCCGTTCAAAAGCCAGTATACTCGCCAGACTGTAATCATCCATGATCTCCGATACCGGTTTCCCGATCAGGCGCCGCCTTTTCGGCATATTGAACAATTTGGACGCCGCCTCATTCATCTGAATGATCTTCAGATTATAATCCACAGTTACCAGAAGTCCGGGCATGGCATTAAAGACTTTATTGGAGTAACTTTCCTGTTTTGCCCGCATATATGGAATACACATGGCAACCTCAGCCTTATTCTGGATAATGGCAATTGCCTTTTCCCTGCATGTGTTGTACCCGCAGGCACCGCAGTTTAATTCATCTTTTGGAGAAAATTTTCCCATTTCCGCCAGAGCATCCCTGATTTCTTCCTCTGAGACCTCTTCCTGTTCCTGTGCAGAACAGTAACCGAAATTCTTTCTCAGTTCAAATCCCGGAAGTTCATAGTCTCCCTGCTCCCTGTGAAAATCTTTTCCAAAGGCTGCATTCTTCACTGCCAGAACATCTGCCAGATAATGTCCCTTCTTCATCTGGAAAGAAGGACCTGCCACACAGCCGCCGCTGCATGCATACATCTCAAGAAAGCAATTTTCAAAATCCTCCGGATGAAGTTCTTCCAGAACCTCCCTGCACTGCTCCATCCCACTTACAGAAAGCCTGCGGATTCCCTTTACAGCCCCAAGCAGGTCTGTTAAACCATCCGCAATGGCGATTTCTCTGGAACGGTAGGCAATCTGCTCAGGTTCTTTCTCAGTTATGGAAATCCCTTCTTTTTTCATCCATTGCACCAGCTCTTCCAATGTGATCACATAATCCACTTCATTTCCTGAGTCTCTCAACTCTGACATAGCTGAAATACAGGGACTTACATAGACAATCTCTGCCTTCGGATATTTTTTTTCAGATAACTGGCATGAAACTGCATCATAGAGGCAGACTGTACCAGATTTCCCAGAAGATGCGGATAGTGTTTCTTGACAAGCTGTACGATTACAGGGCAGGCAGAAGAGATCATTATTCCCGGCTCTTTCTGTTCCGCAAAAAGTGCTCTGTACTGCGAAATCATCAGGCTTGCACCTTCTGCTGCATCCGCTGCATCTGCAAATCCCAGCTTCTTCATCGCTTCCCTTATTCCATTGATACCGGTTACCCCAAAACGTGCCAGATATGCCGGATGAAGAGAGGCTATAACCTGCGTCTTATTCTCCATTGCATTGCAGATTGCAGGAATCATATTCTGCTCTTCCTTGGCATCCTGCGGGCAGACAAGGATACACTTCTCACAGTAAATACACTGACTTTCTATGATCCTGGCCTGATGATCATGAACACGTATCGCCTTGACCGGGCAGTTCCGGACACATTTGTAACAATTTTTACAACTGACTTTTTTAAACTGAAGGATTGACTGAAATCTCTGCATGCCTCGTACTCCTTATTATGTAACACTATATTTTTCACAAAAAATTATCTGTAACCGTTCCGTACTTTCACAGAATGATGTACTGCCGAATGATTATTTTTGCCTTTCCACAAAGGAATATGGAGCTGCCGCAAGGACAGCAGATCCATGTGCGACAGCCCCATATAATATTTACGATATCAGATCCGGAACTTTGTCTCCGATATTGTTTTATGCTTTCTCAATCTTAATTGCGCATACCTTATATTCAGGAATTCTTGCGTATTTGTCAAGTGCGGCGTTGGTCAGCCAGTTTGCATTTCCATCCGGGAAGTGGAATGGCATCCAGCTCTCACCCGGTGAGGTCTTTGTACCTACACGAGCGGTAGATTCAATGGATCCTCGTCTGGAAGAAACTCTGACTTTATCACCGTTTTTGATACCCAGCTTATCGGCATCTACAATGTTCATTTCGATAAATGACTTACCTTCGATCTCCATAAGCTCAGGTGTCTTTCCTGTCATGGCTCTTGTTGTGTAATGATACAGAATACGTCCTGTCATGAGAATGATCGGATATTCCTCATCCGGAAGCTCTGCTGACGGTACATATTTTGCAGGATAGAACCAGCCAAGACCGCGGGAGAATTTACCAATATGCATGATCGGTGTTCCCGGATGATCCTTGGAGGTACATGGCCACTGAAGTCCCTGTCCATGAACTTCTTCACTGTCAAGACGTTCATGGCTGATACCTGCGAAGCTCGGTGTCAGGGATGCGATCTCATCCATGATCTGAGCAGAAGTCAGATGTGGCTGCGGATATCCCATGCGGTTCATCAGATCAATAATAATATCTGTATCCAGTCTCATCTCTCCAGGTACTGTGACAGCCTTGCGGACTCTCTGTACGCGGCGCTCTGTATTGGTAAATGTACCCTCTTTCTCTGCATAGCTTACACCAGGAAGGATAACATCTGCATACTGAGCTGTCTCTGTCATGAAAAGTTCCTGAAGTACAAAGAAATCAAGACTCTTTAATGCTTTGATAATGTGTGTGGTATCCGGATCAGTAACTACCGGGTCCTCACCATAGATATACAGACCTTTGATCTCGCCTGTGATTGCTTTCGGAAATACATCAGTTGCATGAGTTCCGATATTCGGATCAAGTTTTACACCCCATGCTTTCTCGAATTTCTCACGAACTGCAGGATCAGTAACCTTCTGATATCCTGGATATACATTCGGCTGAGCGCCCATGTCGCAGGCACCCTGTACGTTATTCTGTCCACGAAGCGGGTTAACACCACAGCCTTCACGTCCAAGCTTGCCAACCATCATTGCCATATTGGACATGGACATAACACCCTCTGTACCTGTGGAATGTTCGGTTACACCAAGGCAGTAGATGATCGGAGCGCGGTCTGCTTTTGCATACATGATCGCTGCTTTTCTCAGATCGTCTGCGTCAATGTGGCAGATTTCAGCTACCTTCTCAGGTGTGTAATCTTTTACGATTTCCTTTAATTCTTCAAAACCTTCGGTACGCTCTGCAATGAACTTGTCATCCTGAAGACCTTCAGAAAGGATCACATTCATGATGCCGTTTGCAAAAGCAACATTTGTACCAGGTTTCAGTTTCAGATGGATATCTGCTTTCTTAGCCAGACCAATATCACGAGGATCAACTACGATCAGCTTACAGCCTCTCTTGATAGCCTGACGGATCTGCATGCCGACTACAGGATGTGCTTCCTCAGGGTTGGAACCAACCAGCATGATCAGATCTGCATTCTTTGTGATATCCTCAATTGGGTTTGTCATGGCACCTGAGCCAAGAGTCATCGCAAGACCTGATACAGATGCAGAATGACATACACGTGCACAGTTGTCTGTATTGTTTGTGCCGAAGCAGCAGCGAACCATCTTCTGTACCATGTAAATATCTTCATTGGGTGATCTGGAGCACGCAAAACCAGCAAGGGAATCAGAGCCGTACTGTTTCTTGATCTCCATAAATTTGGAAGCAACAAGATCCAGTGCCTCATCCCATGTTGCACGTTCGAATTCACCTGTCTCTTTATTCTTGATCAGCGGATATTTAATACGCTCCGGTGACTGTACGAAATCGAAACATCCGCTGCGTCCCTTAACACAGAGCAGGCCTTTGTTGGATGGTCCGTTTACAGCTTCTGTATCTACGATCTTTCCGTCTTTTATAAGGAGATAATACTGGCAGCCTGTTGCACAGTGTGGACAGGTAGTCAGAACCTTCTTGTCAATCTGGTATGGACGATATTTCTTTCTGCGCTTCATGGTTAACGCACCTGTCGGACAGGCCTGAACACAGTTACCGCAGGATTCACAGATACCTTCGTTCCATTTATGCTTGTAATGTGCACCGATCACTGACTGGAAACCACGATCCATAGTGTCGATGGCACCTCTTCCCACAATCTCCTTACATGTATTCACGCAGCGATGGCAGAGAATACACAGGCTTGGATCATAGGTAAAGAATTTATTGGTATCATCTATCGGCATATCCTTCATTTCACCGGGATAGCTTGTCTCAGTCACACCATATTCAAAACAGTAGTCCTGTAATTTACAGTCGCCGTTTGCCTCACAGGAGAAGCAGTGTACACGGTGGTCGGAAAGAAGGAGGTCGAGAGTATCTTTACGATATGCAACTACCTTCTCTGACATTGTCTGTACTTCATCACCCTCTGAGCAGCGAAGTGTACATGCCGTATCAAATTTGGTTCTTCCGTTGTTTGTTACTTCTACCACGCACAAACGACAGGAACCATCCGGCAATACATCTTCCAGATAGCAGAGTGTAGGAATCTCCACTCCGATCTGTCTGGCAGCCTGCAGAATGGTCGTACCTTTTTCCACTTCTGCAGGAATTCCATCTATTGTCAAATGAATCATCTTTTCACCCTCCTTAATTCACAGAAATTGCGCCGAATACACAATTTTCCAGACATGTTCCGCACTTAATACACTTGGAGGTATCAATGCTGTGAGGCTCTTTCTTATTGCCTGTGATCGCACCAACCGGACAGTTTCTCGCACACTTGGTACATCCTTTACATTTCTCAGGATCGATCACATAAGAACGCATTGCCTTACATACATGAGCCGCGCACTTTTTATCAACAATATGCTCTACATATTCATCTCTGAAGTTTCTTAATGTGGAAAGTACAGGAAGCGGTGCACTCTTTCCAAGTCCGCAGAGTGAACGGTCCTTGATAAAGTTTCCAAGATGCTCCAGTTTATCCAGGTCCTCTACTTCACCCTTTCCGTCTACGATCCTCTCAAGGATTTCAAGCATACGCTTGGTGCCGATACGGCAGGGACCACATTTACCGCAGGATTCTCTCTGGGTGAAGCCCATAAAGAAACGTGCAACCTCTACCATACAGGTATGTTCATCCATAACTACCAGACCACCGGAACCAACGATCGCACCATATTTCTTAACAGAGTCGAAATCAAGAGGTACATCCAGATGTTCTTCTGTCAGACATCCACCGGATGGTCCACCGATCTGAACAGCCTTAAACGCAGCACCAGATTTCAGTCCTCCGCCGATATCAAAAATGATTTCTCTTAATGTTGTTCCCATCGGGACCTCGATCAGACCTGTATTCTCAATAGAACCTGTCAGTGAGAAGGTTTTTGTTCCAGGTGATCCCTCTGTACCGATACTTCTGTACCAATCTGCACCTTTGAGAATGATCTCTGGAATATTTGCATAAGTTTCTACGTTATTCAGAACAGTAGGTTTTGCCCATAATCCCTGCTCAACCGTACGTGGCGGTTTTACACGAGGCATGCCTCTGCTTCCTTCGATAGATGCAGTCAGGGCAGAACCTTCACCACATACGAAAGCACCTGCACCACGGTTGATATGCATATGGAAGGAGAATCCTGTTCCAAGGATATCATCGCCTAACAGTCCCACTTCTTCCAGAACTGCGATAGCGTGTTTCAGTCGTGCTACTGACTGGGGATACTCCGCACGTACATAAATATAACCATGCTGTGCTCTTACTGCGTAAGCTGCAAGCATCATACCTTCGATCAGACGGTAAGGATCACCTTCCATTACAGAACCATCCATGAATGCTCCCGGGTCACCCTCATCACCGTTACAAACTACATAATGAACAGGATCAGCCTGGCGTGCTACCTGAATCCATTTCTTACCTGCCGGGAAGCCGCCGCCGCCACGTCCGCGGATACCGGATTTATCAACCTGATCAATGACCAGATCCGGATCCATCTCAAACATTGCTTTCTCCAGAGCCTGGAAACCGCCACTTGCTATGTACTCATTCAGAGATTCTGCATCAAACTTACCACAGTTTTTCAGAACAATACGGGTCTGTTTCGCGATAAACGGAATATCTTCCGGTCCGCGGCTTACTTTACCGCCTTTCTGATAAAGCAGTCTCTCGATAGTTTCATTACCCTGAACACTCTTCTCAAAAATCTCCTGGCAGTCTTCGATCTGAACCTTCGTATACTGGATCACATCGTCGCCTTTCTGGATACGAACAAGTGGTCCAAGTTCACAGACACCCTGACATCCTGTTTTCTTTACACCTACATGTGCATCTTTGTCATGAGGTCCAAACTCAATGGTAACTCCCGGAGCATCTTTGGCAATCTCCATGAATTTCTCATAGATTTTCTGAGAACCGGTTGCCACACATCCGGTACCTGAACAGACAAGAATACGACAGTCATAAGAATTAAGTTCTTTCACAGCTTCTTCTCTGATCTGCTCCAATACTTCCTTATTCTGGATCATCCCTGTTCGCCCCCTCTCAGTTTATCAATCAGCTCATCTGCCTTCTCCGGAGTCATTCTCGGATATACCTCTTCATTGACCATCATAGTCGGTGCAAGTCCGCAGGCACCAAGACAGGAAACCGTTTCCACAGTAAACATCATATCGTCTGTCGTCTTCTTTGTCTTAGACAGCCCCAGTTTCTTATAAAGTTCCTCCAGAACCGGTATTGATTTTCTTACATGACAGGCTGTTCCGTCACAGACCTTGATCACATATTTACCTTTCGCATCAAATGAGAAATTCTCATAGAATGTGGCAACACTGAACGCTTTCGCTTCTGTCACACCGATCTGCTCCGCAACATATGTAAGCAATTCTTCCGGGAGATATCTGTACACCCCCTGGATATCCTGCATGATCGGAATCAGTGATGCCGGCTTTTTACCATAGAAAGCAATGATCTCATCCGCTTTCTGATAAAATGACTGATCTAGCATTTCGCACCCTCCTTATACCTGTTTTTTCTCTTTTTATTGCACTCTTTACATATTGTAACGTTAATTATATGCCTTTTTCGTCATTTTCACAAGCGCATTTATAGAAATTTTCTAATTTTTTATCATTTTCCTCTATAGATGTTTGTTTTGTTTGTCTAATTTTTATCAGCTTTGTTCAGCAATAAACCATCTCAGATGCAAAGCAAACTAAACTGAATCAAACTGAATAATTGTTACTGTTCTCAGTAACGTGGTGGATGAACAATATAAAATGTCAGGAATATGGTAATTGTCTTATGATTCTGCCTGTGCTACACTGTCCATATGATATCGGTGGCAAAAGATAAGTGTTCCGTTCTCACTAAAAATATCCGGATAAAGGAGGAGGTAAGTATGTTTTTTTTGAAAGAAAAAGAAGTGAATACAGGACGGCAGAGGGAGCTTGATCTGGTAAAGGGTTTCCTGTTGATCATGATAGTATTTATACATTCATTTCAGACAATAGGCGGTGTCGCAGCAGCCGAATCAAATGTACATAAGATTCTGTTTGCGCTCTTCATGCCGACAGGTGCCTGCCTGTATCTGTTTACCATGGGATTCGGAAGTGCTTTCACACGCCATTCCCAGCCTAAAGATATGGTTAAAAACGGCATAAAGCTGTTATTCTATCAGGGATTAAGCAATTTATGCTATGCAGCTGTAATGACAATCAGTTTTAATATAAGAAATTCCATTACAGTTGAAGCTGCAGGCAGCAGAGAATTATATGACGCAAATCTTTATTCCATGCTTACATTCGTAAATATATTCTTTATAGCCGGTATGTGCTATCTGGTGCTTGCGGTCTACAGGAAATTAAATGTAAGCTTAAGGGGATATGTCATAAGTGCTGTAATAGTCGGAATCATATCACCATTTACAAAGTTACTGGTTTCTGATGATCCGGCACTTAACTGGATCCTGGATATGACTTTCGGTGGAAAAGGTGAAACCAGCTTCTGCTTCTTCCCATATTTGAGTTATGTATTTCTTGGATATGTTTTTGGAAAAGTGCTCAGAAGAATCCCTGAAGATGAAAAAGGAAACTTTTATAAAGAAAGCGGGATCATATGTGGGATTACTGCGGCGGTATGGTTTATATGCTGCATTGTACTACATCCGGGCATTGAGGGATTCTTTAATTATATGATCGAACAATACAGAATCCCGGGGCTTGCAAAGGTACTCGGAAGTTTCTGCAGTATCATATTTGTGTTTGCAGCTGCATTTCGTATCATGCCAATGATGGAAAAATGGAAATTCGGATATAATAAACTGTGTTATTACTCAAAACAGATTTCAAAGATGTATGCCGTACATATCGGAGTCTACTGGACACTTGCCGGTTTTGCTGCTTTTTACGAATTTGGAGTAAAAGAATGCCTGATATTGTCAGTGGCAGCACTGATCGTAACTGATCTTCTTGTACATGGATACATCATAATTACAGATAAAATAAAAAACAGAAAATAGCAGAATGCATTTTATCTGCACAAAAAACAGACCACATTTCATGATCTTTGTTTCATAAAATGTGGTCTGCCTGTTTCATGCGTTCTTTTTATTGAGCCTGGAAATAATATCCAACGCCCCATTTCGTGTGTACATACTTCGGTTCACTCGGATTGGTTTCAATCTTCTCGCGAAGACGACGGATATGTACATCCACTGTACGTACATCACCCGATATTCATAACCCCATACAATGTTCAGCAGGTTCTCACGACTGTAAACCTTATTCGGATTAAATACCAGGAGCTCCAGTACATCAAATTCCTTTGCTGTCAGATTAATCTCTTTTCCTGCAATAAATACACGTCTGCCTTCACAGTCCATACGAAGATCGCCCACCTGAATGCTCTTTGCCTTTTCTTTCTCCTCGTGGTCGCTTCCCGCACGGCGCATGATCGCTTTGATACGTGCCTTAACTTCCAGGATATTGAACGGTTTGGTGATATAATCATCCGCACCATATTCAAGACCAAGGATCTTATCCATATCCTCACCCTTAGCTGTCAGCATCACGATCGGCACATTGGAAAATTCGCGGATCTGCTGGCATACTTCCAGCCCGTCCATCTTCGGCAGCATCAGATCCAGAAGGATAATATCATATTTTTTATCTTTTGCTTTCTCTACTGCCTCTTCTCCATCATAAGCGCAGTCTACCTCCATACCATCCTGTTCCAGACTAAAACGGATTCCTTTTACGATCAGTTTCTCATCATCTACTACCAAAACTTTCCTGCTCATTCGGTTCTCCTTATCCTACTACTATCTCATCTTTTATCTTTGCAAAAGTACCTTCTTTGATACCCTGTACATTCATAATATCCTCTATCGCAGCAAATGGCCCGTTCTCTTCTCTGTAGGCAATGATCGCCTGCGCACGTGTTGCACCGATCCCCGTCAGCGTAGTAAGCTGAGCTTCATCTGCTGTATTTATGTTGATCCTGTTATCCTGCTGAACCTGAGCGGTCATCCCCGTGTTCTGTCCTGTCCCGGCACTTCCATTCATCTGTCCATCTGATGCCCCGGACATCTCTGCCGGATCCAGCCCCTGCCGCTCCATCTCTTCCTGTGTGAGAATATAGAGCTGCTGTCCGTCTGTCAGAACTCCTGCACGGTTTACACAGGTTAGAGCTGCCTCTGGAAGATATCCTCCCGCCGCCTCAATCGCCTGAAACACCCGGCTCCCGGCTGCCAGCTGAAAAACTCCCGGATTCGCAACTGCTCCGCAGACATCAACATAGATCATCTCTGGCTGTGTTTCCCCGGCTGAATTTATCTCCGTCCCATTACCTGCATCTGAACCATCTGATTCTGCCTGTTTTTTCCGGGACTCTGCAGAACTGCCATCATCATTCTGTCGGTCTTCTGTATCTTTCTTCGACTTCTGTCCTGATGTTTTCTCTTCTGATGACTCCGCATCCACCTCTGCCTTTGCTTCCTGCAATCCATCTATCAGAAACTGTGCCTCTCTGCTCTTACATCCTGTCAGTCCTGTAAGAAACAAAGTTCCACATAATATCAGTGTCACAGTATAACAACATCTGTTTTTTATTTTTATCATAAGGGTCCTCCTCTTATTTCTCAGAGTAAGAGTCCCCCTGTCCATAATGCCACCCTTATTGTAACGAAATCTTAATGATTTTACAATAGTAAACTCTTATTTTTGCCACTTAAATATAACAATTCCGGAAATCGCGATCAGCAATCCAAGGATTTTGCGCCATTCAAAGGGTTCTTTATCTACCCCAAACAATCCAAATAATTCAATTACATAAGCAACTGCCAGCTGCGAAATAACGATCAGCATTGCTGCCTTTGCAGGTCCAAGGGCTCCCATACTCTGGATTACTGTAATAGTAATAAACGCTCCAATCACTCCGCCAAGAAGTGTATATTTATTGTCCACCTGCCAGAGTGCAGCCACACTTTCCCGTCCTGTAAAAAGCCAGGCAAGAACGCAGACTGCAAAAGCCGACAGCTGTACCCATCCGGTTGATACCCAGAGGCTGGTCTGCTTTGTCACCTCCGTATTAAAAACACCCTGAATGCTCATCAGTGCCCCTGAAATCAATGCCACTATAAATCCCCACATAAATCTGCCCTCCTGGATAATATGATCATTCTGCTTACTCCGGTAATCATTCCTGTACCGAAAAGAGGCACCGCCTTTTAGCAGTACCTCTTGTTTTCTTTAGTATTAGTCTATTCAGTTACGAAAAAAACATACAGTAAATTTCTTCATTGTGGAGTATGGACTGTAAACTCTGGATTTATCCTTGGAGGTCTTATTCCAGGAACGTACTGTCACATACCAGGTACCTTTTGACAGATATCTGAAAGATGCCTGTGGCTTGCCGGTTGAGGAAACTGTCTGGCTGAATTTGCCAGTCTGGAGCATATTTGATTTCTTACTGATCACGAGGTCATAACCCTGAGCCCCTGCACATCCTTTGGAAAGTTTGACAGTAACCTTGTTTCTGTCAATGGAATAGCTAGAAATCTTTGTGTTGGCAGGACGCAGGTATGCACCATTTTCATCTGTGACGCTTCCGTCCGTGTGAATGACTCTGCCATTGAGAGATTCTGTACCAAATGCTTTTGATGATTATAACTTTTGATATATTTAGTGTACCAAATTATATTTACAACGTATAAGTTCCATATCAAAATGTACTGCAATGTAGTTATTCAAATCTGATCATGCACCCAGAACAGCAGATATCTTAATTTCTTTTTCCGTTTCACTGAGGTCAAAATCGCCGCCGTCTTCCACAGTCATGTGTACCTCATACAGTACATCTTCTGTCAGCGTATCCGGTGTTTCACCATCTTCTGTCTGGATATGCCATTTCTCTGCCGGAACTTCTTTCAAGGTACCATCTGCGCCATATGCATACAGCTTCATAGAACCTGTTTCCCCTGAGATTCCTTTCATACGTATTGCAACAGTCGTATTCGGATGTACATTCTCAATTGTGATCGTGTTCAGCCATCCTTCCACATCTCCCTGGCCGCCGTCTGCTTCAAATTTCTCCTGGCTTAACACATTGCGCATTGCCTGATCCAGATCCACCTTGCGGTAAGGCATTTCCGGCAGATATACAAACCTGTCCTGAAGTCTCAGAAGTTCCAGATAACCGGTCGGACAATAAAGTGAATTTCCGCTATTCCCGGCATACATACCGATAGCCATGTTATTGTATCCCGGTTTGTCAGAAATATCCATGGTAAATACAGTCTCGCCTGTCTCAAAATCAAGCATGATATACTGCCACATACCAGTTTCCAGATTCTGTACATATCCGTAGATATATCCGGTTGCTGTAGATAATTTCATCATGGAAGTATCTGACAGATCACTTCTGCACCAGATACTCTTCATTTCGTATCCATCCTCAGTCTTAATCGTATCTACTCGTTCTATACCCGGCGCGATCATTTTATTGCCCTGTCTCAGCCAGCCCACATCATAAATATTCTCATAGCTTTGTATTGAGGAATCATTGTCTGCTTCTCCAAGCTTCGCACTTCCTGCACCAAACCAGTTACATACGATCGTGCTTACTGTTCCCTCTCCATCATCATATACAATTGCAGAATTTTCCACAGACACCTGTGTACCTTCCGGAAGCTCATCTATAACAGGCATACTCGCAACCTGTTCTCCTGTTTTCATATCCACCGCAATAAGATTTACCGGATCCTGATTATCTGTAAACATAACCAGATCTTTGGTCAGAGACGGGGAACATCCACCTCCCCATGCAAGACCGCCACCTGTCGTCTCATCGCCTTCTTTGCTTTCCTTGGCACCCACACTTTTATAGGAAGTTTCCCAGACTTTTTTCACACCATTATCCGCCTGGAGCAGATAACACTTCAGATTTGTCAGAATGACCGCACCCTCCTTAGATGCCGCAATACCATTCTCTGCACCCTCTCCCGGTTCCAGTTCATATACAAACACTGAATCTGACAGATCCACATCTTCTCCATTCAAGATCTTATCGATAGCTGCACGGGAAACATATCCAAAGGTTCCCTGCTGTTTTCTGTCAGGATAAATGCGGAAGCCTCCTGTTGCAAACCAGAGATTTCCCTCATAATCAAAAACTACAGATAACAGATTCTGATCCAGTGTTTTTCCAAGTGCAGCCTCTGCTGCCGCTTTAATATCAATATCCAGCACTTTCTCAAATTCCGGAAGTACATTTCCCTCCTCATCTGTAGCCTTAAGCATAAGTACCCGATTATCGTTCGTCGGACACACAATGCGATTGCTCTCATCTACAAAAGAATATGAACTCTGTATCAGATAGCTTCCATTGTCATGCTGTTTTGGTGAAAAATAGCCCAGGGTCTGTGTCTCATCTGCATTAATATCACGGATCGCCAGGCCACCCAGAAGCGGAACCACAGAATGTCCATAGGAATCAAAAAAGACTGCCGGGGAAGCATTGGGATTAACTTTTTCATAAGAAACATTGATCTCAGAATAAATATCAACAGGCAATACCTCATCTGTTGAATCTGTATTATAGCAGTCATGATGAATATTGGAATCACTTGCTGCCATATAAGGATTCTCGTCGATAACCTTCGGTGTAAGTGTCTTTATAGGCAGTTCTGATGTCTGACCTGCATTTTCCTCTGTCTGTGTTTCTTCTACCTGTGTTTCCTCTGCACGTACCATATTTATTGACGGTTCAGATGTTGTAGTTGCTATAAAAGCGATCATTGCAAGAATTAAAGCTCTTTTCTTCATAATTGTTTTCCTCCTGAGTGTTTTTGTCATATTACATTTCTGCGTTCAAACCAGATGGAGAGTCCTTCTTTTATTTTCTGCTCTTCCACAGGTTTCATAAAAAAATATTCTATCCGCATCCTAAACGCATGAAGCGAAAAATCAAGATCACTGCACCAGATAATCCCACATTTCGGATACAGGGAACGGAGATGTTCTGCCGCATTCAGCCCAGACACACCTGGCAATGCAAGAAACACCACTGCCGGTACTGTTTTTCGTATCCGCCCAAAAAACTGTTCCTGATTCTGATAAATTTCAATCAATGGAAAAACTTTCTTTTCTGTACAGTAATTCCTGATATATTCCGCACAGTTCTGTCCTTCCTGTTCCTGATCAGTTAATATGGCAATACAATACACGACATCCCTCCTCTTCCATTTGATGTACTCCCATTTGTTATCCTCATTATAAAAAAGTCAGAATTTTTTTCAATAATTCTGTCACGAAACGACAGAAAATGACACGAATTGTAAATCTATGGTATTGTTTTGTGATATACTTATAGCAGAATTTTATGATATCAGGGTCAAAAGGTCAAAAAGTCGTTCGTGCTTGCACGATAAGACTTTTGAACTTGGGACCCGCCAAACATGAGAAAGCAGCGATTTACGTAGTAAATCAGGGGATTTCGAATGTTTGAGAATTGCGGGAGCTGCTTTGCAGCGAAGCAATTCGTAGATATCTAGTTAGGGGCAAAATGCCTTTTGACCCTAACATCATTTTATAAATAAAGGAAGATTTACTATGAGAATTGCAATTGTTGATGATATTTCAGAAGAACGGACACTGCTGCGAAACAGACTGGAATCTCAGTTTTCCAGACGTAATGTCCATGTAGATATATTTGAATATGAGAATGGAGAGACTTTCCTCACAGCAGCAAAGGAATGTCCGTTCACTGTGGTATTTCTGGATATTTATATGAATGGATCCAACGGGATTGATACAGCAAAAGAACTTCGCAGATCAGACACTGACTGTCTGCTGATCTTTACAACAACTTCCACTGACCATGCATTAGAGGGATTCCAGGTCCGGGCTCTCCACTATCTTGTAAAGCCCTACAGTGAAAATGATATTTCCGCACTGGCAGATGAAATCCTTTCCCGCATCCCGGATTCCGGGAAATACATAGATGTAAAGGTAAACGGCAGCAATATTCAGATTCCTTTCCGGAAAATAATCTACGCAGAGCATTTTTCCCATATGATCCACATTCACACTGCCGGTGAAAGGGAACTGGTCACCCGTCAGTCCTTTGATTCCTTCATAACCTCCCTGAAAATGGACTCGCGTTTCTATCAGTGTAACCGTGGCGTTGTGATCAATCTGGAGCATGCAGTTGATTTTGACGGAACAGGCTTTCGCCTTGATAACGGAAGTAATATCCCGGTGAGCAGGAAGCTTCTCAAAAACGCCAGACAGACATTTATGGAATTTCTGTTCCAAAGGAGGTCCTGAAATGACTGACATACTTCGCCCTGTACTTGAACTTTCCGTAATCATTCCCGGTATACTGCTGGCATATCTGCCTGTAAAAAGCTATCTGAGACAGACACCGCTTAAGCTGACAGCATGGCTTCTTCCTCTTCTTCTGGGAATCTGTATTTTGGGAGGAGCGGTTTGCTGTGCCCTGCAAATTCCCACCAGATGGTTCTTGTTTCCTCTGCTGCCTGTGATTATGCTCATTTATCACAAAACGCTGAAAATCTCTGTCTGGAAATCTGTCAGTATTTTTCTTGCAGTCTTCGCAGTTTTTACATGTGTCAAAAGTTTGTCCCGGGCAGTTAATGCACTTATGACCGCAGACCTGCATATTACAGAAAATGAACTGTGGTTTCACACCGGTGCCGGGATTTTCTATAACGTAATCTGTCTGCTTTTTGTTCTGGCAGCCTGGTATCCTGCCCGCCACTGTGTACAGACAATGATCACAGACGAGAACTTTGCCCAGACCTGGTACGTATTCTGGATTCTTCCGGTAATCTTCATCGGGAGTGAATTCTTTTTATGACTACCCTAAATATCGCAGTACTTTATATACCGGACGGGTCCTGCAGTGCTATATTTGTTTTCAGTCTTGTACTGCTCATAATCCTGCTCCTTGTTTTATGTCCTTGTTTCTTATGATGGCAGTCAGCCTGAACAGAAATGCCAGACTTCAGCAGGAGAACCTATTTTTCTTACTCTTCAGCAGGGAAAGATACGAGAATCTCTGCATGGCTATTGAAGAAGCCAGAC
>ENA-OQKV01000231-OQKV01000231.1-human-gut-metagenome-genome-assembly--contig:-NODE-231-length-23210-cov-3.770264_pt1 | contig 23210 bp, 22 predicted proteins | sample MGYA00242655_ERZ504811 | MGnify/ENA primary metagenome ERZ504811 (study PRJEB26092, sample SAMD00036406) | human gut metagenome | host: Homo sapiens | study: EMG produced TPA metagenomics assembly of...
GTCAGATTCATGTTATGCATTCTGGCAAACAGTGTGTTATCACATCCCATCACGGACACATCGGCCGGCACTTTTATCTTTGCCTCATAAAGTGCATCCATGACTCCAAATGCAATCATGTCATTTAATCCGACAATTGCTGTCACATCTGTCGTTTCATTCAACAACTCTTTCGTCAGTTCATATCCGATCTTATATTCGGAATCAATATGTGCCACATCAAGATCAATCTCTTCTTTTGCCGCCTTGATGATCACCTGGTCTCGCAGACCGGCTTTTTCATACTCTTTCAGGAAACCTTCCACCCGTTTTGAACGTTGTTTCTGTCTTGCTGTCAATGGCGGTGCTATATATGCAACCTTTCTGTGACCTAATTCCAGCAGATGCTTCGCCATCACTCTTCCAAGTTTTGAATTATCAAGTTCCACTGCATCTACATTCATCTTTTCATTCTGGTTATTTACGATCGCAACCGGTATCTGTTCTGCAATCTCTCCCACCAGATCCATAAAGCAATGGCTCGGATTACAGGTGTAGATAATCCCCAGCGGCCGTAACTGCCACATCATTTTCAGATAGCGTTCTTCCATCCGGAGATCTCTCTGTGTATTACATACAAAAAGACCAAATCCTTTTTCTTTTGCATGCGCCTCGATTCCCTGCAGCAGCATAACATAATACGGATTCGTCAGATTGGGGCAGAACACAACCAGAAGTTTCTCTCTTTTTGTCCCCTTCCTCGTTTTCCTTTTCGGCGGGACGTATCCCAGCTCTTTTGCAGCATTTTCTACTTTTTCCACAGTCTCTTTGGCAAATGACACATCATATTTTTTGTTCAGGATCATAGAAACCGTAGATTGTGATACTCCGGCAGCATGGGCAATATCTGTTGATGTAACCTTTTTCTTCATTCTCTCACCTCTGGCGGGGACAAACACTCTACAGTTCTGTCCTTCCTTCAAGTGCCCGGAGAAGCGTCACTTCATCGATATACTCCAGATCTCCTCCGACCGGAACACCGCTTGCAATTCTGCTTACTTTAATTCCCGTCGGTTTGATCAGCTTACTGATATACATCGCTGTAGTCTCACCTTCCAGACTCGAATTCGTTGCAATGATCACTTCTTTTACATCTCCCTGCAGACGCCCGATCAGTTCCTTTAATTTGATATCTTCCGGACCTATCCCAAGCATCGGAGAGATTGCACCATGAAGCACATGATACACACCATTATATTTCCCTGTCTTTTCATATGCCGCAAGATCTCTTGTATTCTCAACCACCATGATCGTCTGATGATCACGGTTACTGTTACTGCAGATCGGGCACAGTTCCTGATCGGTAAGTGTATAACATTCTTTGCAATATTTTATATTCTCTCTGGCTTCCACCATCGTAGAAGCCAGCCTTTTTACATCATCAACCGGCATATGAATCAGATGGAACGCAAGTCTTGCCGCAGATTTTGCTCCGATTCCCGGAAGGCATGACAGTTCCTCAATCAATTTGCTCATCTGATTACTGTAATAATCCATAATTTTTTAACTCCCTGTAAGAATCATTCTTTCCGGATCTTCTCTTAGAATAATCCCGGCATTCCGCCACCCATGCCGCCGGTAAACTTAGACATTGCAGAAGTTGTCTCTGCGTCTACTTTCTCCAGTGCTTCATTGACTGCTGCCACAAGCAGATCTTCCAGCATCTCTACATCATCCGGATCTACTACTTCTTCATCCAGTTTTACTTTTAATATCTTCTTGCTTCCGGATACAGTTACTTCAACAGCACCGCCGCCTGCAGTTGCACTGAATCTTTTGTCTCCATTTCCTTTGCCTGTTCTTCCATCTGACGCTGCATCTTCTGTGCCTGTTTCATCAGATTTGCCATATTTCCCGGCATTCCGCCTCCTGGGAATCCTCCTCTTTTTGCCATGATAATATCCTCCTATTCGTCTTCTACAGTAATTTCCATATTGATCAGATTCTCCAGATCCACAAAGTGATCCTCGAATCTGCGTCCTGCCTCCATCTGGCGGACGTCTATCTCTACTTTTTTACCGATCTTCTGCTCGATCAACGACTGGATCTCTTCTTTGTGATCCGGCGTCGCAACTGCACTGGCACTCAGTTCATCCGGCAGCACGATCAGAAGCCGGTTGCCTTCTCCGGCACTTAATCTCGCTTTTTTCAGATATGTGCGGAGCATCGGGGAAGCCTCATTGATGATCATCCGGAAATCTTTTGCCACCGCTTTCACGTCTTCATTTAATGCCTGCGGAAGTTCCGGTTTCGGCTTCAGTGCCGCTGCTTCTTTTGCATCGGATGCATACACAACACGCTCCCTGACCGGTGCTTCCCACGCTCCGTCCTCCAGCTGTTTTTCAATCGCACGGATGCGGTCCAGCAGGGCGTCCTTATTCTGATCCATTGCCGGACGGCATAATTTGATCAAGGTTACTTCCAGCAGGACCCTCTTCTGTGTCGCATATTTCAACTGATTCGTCAGATCCGAAAATATGCGGATGTAGCGGATCAGTGTATCACTGTCAATCATCTGTGCTTCTTCTTTTAACAGTGCCAGATTCTCCGACGATACATCCAGTACATCTTCCATATCATCCGAGCTCTTCACCAGAAGCAGATTCCTCAGATACCATGTGAAATCTGCCGCCAGCTGAGACAATTCTCTTCCCTGCATTACCAGCTCATCTACCGTCTCGATCACCTGATGTACATCCATCGCAAGCAGCTGTCTTAACAGCCGGCTGAATACTTCCGTATCCACCGCTCCCAGCACTTCCAGTACATGATCATATGTCAGTGTCTCATTCATATAGAATGCCGCACACTGATCCAGAAGGCTCAGTGAATCCCTCATAGAGCCATCCGCCATCTTTGCGATATAGCGGACCGCCTTATCTTCCACATCCCATCCTTCTTTATCGATCAGTTCACGCAATCTCGCTGCGATCGTCTCAATGGAAATTCTTTTAAAATCATATCGCTGGCATCGGCTCAAGATCGTAATCGGAATCTTGTGTGCCTCCGTTGTCGCAAGAATAAATATAACATATTCCGGAGGTTCTTCCAATGTTTTTAACAATGCATTGAATGCGCCGATCGACAGCATATGCACCTCATCAATAATATATACTTTATATTTCCCTTCTGTCGGGCGATATGTGACCTCTTCACGGATCTCACGGATGTTGTCCACACCATTATTAGATGCCGCATCAATCTCGATCACATTCATCGATGTACCAGCTGCGATCGACCGGCACATTGCGCACTCCCCGCACGGGCTTCCATCTACCGGATGTTCGCAGTTGACTGCTTTCGCAAATATCTTCGCAACGGTTGTCTTTCCGGTTCCTCTGGTCCCGCAGAACAAATATGCATGTCCGATACGATCTGCATTGATCTGGTTCTTCAATGTCCGGACGATCGCATCCTGTCCTTTTACATCTTCGAATTCATCCGGACGAAACTTACGGTATAATGCCGTATATGACATTCTTTACACTCCTTGTCTAAATGGAGATCCTGCTCAGTCTCCGCATCTATTCATCACCGAAGCTGATACCAATGGTCTTTGCCTCGTCAATGATCGATGCTTTGGGATCTACATATTTTAGTTTTCCGGCAACTTCTGACAATGGCACGCGGATAATCTCCTGATTTCTAGTCCCTACCATACATCCGAAATCACCTTCCAAAATTGCTCTCGAAGCTTCTGCACCAAGTCTTGTTGCAAGTACACGGTCATATGCACACGGAGAGCCGCCTCTTTGTGTATGTCCGGGAACTGTGATCCTTACTTCTTTATCTGTCTTTTCCTGAATCTTCTCGGCAAGTTCATATGCAACAGAAGGATATTTCTTCTTTGCTTTTTTCTCTTTTAATTCTTTCTTTGAGAGTGCTGCATCTTCTTTTGAAATTGCACCTTCGGCAACAGCAATAATTGTAAATCTCTTCCCTGCTTTGCCGCGTTTTTCAATTGCGTTAACCACTGAATTGATATCGTATGGCATCTCCGGAAGAAGAATAATATCGGCACCACCGGCAATTCCTGCATGAAGTGTGACCCATCCTACTTTATGTCCCATTACTTCCACGATAAATACACGGCTGTGAGATGTCGCTGTTGTATGGATCTTATCAATCGTATCTGTTGCAATGTCTACTGCACTCTGGAATCCGAACGTCATATCTGTTCCCCAGAGATCATTATCGATCGTCTTCGGGAGTGTTACCACATTAAGTCCTTCTTCTCTCAGCATATTGGCTGATTTGTGTGTTCCATTCCCTCCCAGAATTACCAGGCAGTCCAGATTCAACTTGTGATATGTGTGTTTCATCGCCTCTACTTTGTCAATTCCGTCCTTATCCGGTACTCTCATCAACTTAAACGGCTGTCTGGATGTTCCCAGGATCGTTCCGCCAAGTGTCAGGATTCCCGAAAAATCTTTTGACGTAAGCATCTTAAAATTCGAATAGATCAAACCCTTATATCCATCCTGGAATCCATAAATCTCTACATCATCCCTTTTTGAAACAAGCCCCTTTACGACGCCTCTCATTGCTGCATTCAGTGCCTGGCAGTCGCCGCCACTTGTAAGCATTCCAATTCTTAACATATATCTGCTCCTTTCTATATTGCCTGTGTATTCGTTTATTCTGCACCATATAGAATTTCCGGTTTAGAAAAGTCCTACCTATGAGCTTACCCACTTTCTGTATACAATACCAGTAAAATTATAACTTATTTTTATGGCCGAGACAATACGAGACAGATGTTTTTTCATCCGGCTCACTCCTGTTGACAAAAATTCCCCTGTCTCTTTTTCCAAAACGTGTTATAATACATGTGGAAAATTTGTGTAGAAAGCAGGTAGTATTGTGGATAAATTAGATATAAAATTATGGACACTTGCGTCCAAAGGTCAGATCGTTCCTGACCGTTCATTACTGAAAACACCGGAACAGATTGAAATGATTAAAAAAAGTGCAGCGTTGAACACCGCAGTTCTCGATCATGTAGCAGCTCATATTCACGCAGGAATGAGCACTGCCGAGATCGATAAACTGGTGTATGATTTTACAACAGAGCATGGCGGAATTCCTGCGCCTCTGAATTATGAAGGATTTCCGAAAAGCGTGTGCACTTCTATCAACAACGTTATCTGCCACGGCATCCCAAGTGAACACGAGATCCTGATCGATGGCGATATCATCAATGTTGATGTATCTACTATCTTAAACGGCTATTTTTCCGATGCATCCCGTATGTTCACGATCGGTGAGGTATCTCCGGAAGCAGAACGTATCGTCCGTGTCACAAAAGAGTGCGTGGAACTCGGCCTCAAAGCCGCAAAACCATGGGGACATCTCGGAGACATTGCTTATGCGATCAATTCCCACGCACAGGAAAACGGATATTCTGTTGTAGAAGAGATCGGCGGTCATGGAATCGGTCTGGAATTCCATGAGGAACCATTTGTAAGTTATGTTACTCCAAAGGGCAGCGAGATGGTTCTGGTCCCAGGTATGATGTTCACGATTGAACCAATGATCAATCAGGGATCTCCGGAATTCTATGTAGATGAAGACAACGGCTGGACCGTTTATACAGATGATGACGGTCTTTCTGCCCAGATTGAATATATGGTTCTTATCAAAGAAGACGGAGTAGAAGTTCTTACAAAATAACACAGAGAACCTGCCACAGGCAACTCCATTTTTTTGCATACTCAGATATTAAAAAAGATTACCGGAAAGGACAGTTCCTTTTCCGGTAATCTTTTTATCTCCACTCTACAGGATATATAGCCAGTCATGCTCCTCTTCATTCCGCATTCCCAGCACCAATGCCGAATGCGGTCCCATATTTGCAACCACTTCACCATCTTCCACCAGATATTCCTCATACTCTGTTGTATATCCGTCTTTGTAAGAATACAGCAGACGTTTCATACGACATTTCGCCGGAATCTCAGCCTCCCATACAGGAACTTTCACTTCCGTACGTTCGCTGCGGTTATTGATCACGATGACGATCCGGTCATTGCCTTTGAACCTTGCATAAGACAGGACATTCTCTTCTCCGCCAAGAATCTTCAGAGAACCGGTTCTAAGTGCCGGATGCTCTTTGTGGATGCGGATCGCTTCTTTGTGAAACGCAATCAGTTCATGGTCTTCACGTCCCCACGGATAGGTCCTTCTGTTATCCGGATCCGTGAATCCACAGACACCCGCCTCATCACCATAATATATGGTCGGTGCTCCGACCCATGTCATCTGCATGACGACCGCTTCACGCATAACCGCTTTATTTACATATTCATTTGCAGCTTCCGGTCCCAGATGTTCTACACGACCAACCATGTGGTTCGTTCTCGTAAGGAATCTCGAATGATCATGGTTCGAAAGTTCGTTCATCGCTACCTGCAGTGAAGGGGTCAGCATGTTCGACATATGATGTGCCATCGACCCGATAAAGTTATCGATGTTACCGAGAAGTTCTTCTCTGGCCTCATCACTGTGCTTTTCCATTCCTGTCAGAAACCATGTGATCGGCTCCATGAATGCATCATAGTTCATGACGGTATCCCACTCGTCACCTTTAAGCCAGTCTCTCGGATCCCCGTAATGTTCCGCAAGGATCAGTGCACTCGGATTCGCATCTTTCACAGCTCTTCTGAATTTCTTCCAGAAATCATGGTTATATTCATTGCTGCGTCCCAGATCTGCTGCCACATCCAGACGCCATCCATCTACATTATACGGCGGTGATACCCATTTCCGCCCGATATATAAGATATAATTTTCCAGCTTTACAGAATCTTCATAATTCAGTTTCGGCAAAGTATCATGTCCCCACCAGCCATCATAATTACCATTATACGGCCAGTTCTCCGGTCCTTCTTTGAAGAAACGGAAGTAGCTTCTGTACGGACTGTCTGCCGATATATAAGCACCCGGTTCATAATCTTTTTCGCCTTCGTATATTCTCTCACGATCCATCCACTTATTGAAAGAACCGCAATGGTTGAATACGCCGTCCAGAATCACTTTCATACCACGACGGTGTAATTCTTCTACCAGCTTAATGAACAACTCATTACTTGCTTCCAGGTTCTTAAGACCTGTCGTGCGTTTTTTATACTTCGTTGCCTGACTGTTGTCCGTCACACCATCCGGAAGCACCTCACCTCCGTCATCTACGATCTTCCCATAATGCGGATCAATATAATCATAATCCTGGATATCGTATTTATGGTTCGACGGTGACACAAATAATGGATTAAAATATACAACTTCTACACCCAGCTCCCGCAGATAATCAAGTTTATCCATGACTCCCTGCAGATCCCCGCCGTAGAATTCTCTTACACCCATGTTCGCCGGATATTTATCCCAGTTCGTTACTCTCTGGGAATAATCTCCGATATAGTAATACTCGTTCGTCTCTACATCATTTGACTTATCTCCGTTATAAAAGCGGTCTGTAAATATCTGATACATAACCGCTCCCTTTGCCCAGTCCGGTGTGGAAAATCCGGGTACTACAACAAAGTTATAGTACTCCATGATCTCGCGAGAGATTCCACATCGTCCATAATAATATTTTTCTGTTCCAGACTGCACTTCGAAACAATATCTGAAAGGCTCTGCCCCCAGACGCACTTCAAACGTATAATAATCAAATTCTCCCTGTGTGCACTCTTTTTCCATTACATATGTGTCAGCCGATGTCACAAGCCCTACTCTGTCTGCATCATCCTTCGCCGTACGGAACCGGAACGTTACCAGTTCATTCTCCTTCGGTTCAGGGGGATATACATACCCTTCTGTTCCATCGCAAAATAAAGCCGCCTTATTCATATAACTAACACCTCTCTCATTTTTTGTTTCCGGAAAGGAAAGCTCTTCCTCCTAGTCCTCCGATACATCTTCCGGGAACAGCGCTTCAAATTCTTCCCGGGAAATCTTTTCTTTTTCCAGCAGAAGGTCTGCGCATGTATGCAGAACATCGTCATATTTTCTAATGATATGTCTTGCTCTGTCATAACATTCATCAATAATTCTCTTTACTTCCTGGTCGATTACAGTAGCCACACCCTCTCCGTAGCCTCTTGCTGTATGCGCCAGATCACGTCCGATGAACACCTCATTGTTGTCATCATCATAGTTGATCAGCCCGACTGCTTCCGACATACCGAACTTTGTAACCATGGATTTTGCCAGACCGGTTGCCTGTTTGATATCCTGAGATGCACCGGTTGTGATATCATCAAATACTTCTTCTTCGGCTACACGTCCACCGAGTGATACCGTAATATCCTGAAGCATCTTTCCTTTTGTATTAAACATCTCATCCTTTTCCGGAAGCGGCATCGTATATCCTCCCGCACTTCCTGTCGGGATGATCGAGACACTGTATACAGGTCCCACATCCGGGAGTACATGGAACAGGATTGCATGCCCTGCTTCATGAAATGCTGTGATTCTCTTCTCTTTTTCGGAAATGACACGGCTCTTCTTCTCTGCACCGATTCCGACTTTTACAAATGCTTTCTTAATATCATCCTGTTTTAAAAATACTCTGTTATCCTTCGCTGCAAGAATTACTGCCTCGTTCAGAAGATTTTCCAGATCTGCACCTGTAAATCCTGCTGTTGTCTGCGCAATCTGCTGCAGATTGATCTCCTCACTCAGTGGTTTGCCTTTCGCATGAACCTTAAGGATCTCCTCACGTCCTTTGATATCAGGTCTTCCAACCATAACCTTGCGGTCAAATCGTCCCGGACGAAGGATTGCCGGATCAAGGATGTCTACTCGGTTGGTTGCAGCCATCACGATGATACCTTCATTGACACCAAAACCATCCATCTCTACAAGTAACTGGTTTAGTGTCTGCTCACGCTCGTCATGTCCGCCGCCCATTCCGGTTCCACGGCGTCTTGCAACTGCATCGATCTCATCGATAAAGATGATACAAGGTGCATTCTTCTTAGCCTCCTCGAACAGGTCTCTGACACGGGATGCACCGACACCGACAAACATTTCCACAAAATCCGAACCGGAGATCGTAAAGAACGGAACTCCCGCTTCTCCGGCAACTGCCTTCGCAAGCAGTGTCTTACCGGTTCCCGGAGGGCCTACCAGCAACACGCCTTTCGGGATTCTTGCTCCCACCTGGATATATTTCTTCGGAGATTTCAGGAAATCAACAATCTCCTCCAGTTCCTCTTTCTCTTCTTCCAGACCTGCCACCTGAGCAAATGTCACTTTCTTGTCACGGTCTGTACTCAGTCTTGCACGGCTCTTTCCAAAATTCATTGCTTTCGAATTCGCACCGCCGCCCTGCCGGTTCATCAGACCGAAGAGCAGGAAAACTCCGCCCAGTGTAAGAATAACCGGCAGAAATGTGGTTGCTGCCCAGCTGTCCTGCGGGATATCCGGCATCGTATACTCCACATTCTGTTCTTTCAGATAATCCTGGATCTCGTTAACATCAGAAACATACAGATATCTGATCTTATCGGAATCGTCGTCTCCCTTCAACGTAATCTCTACACGTCCCGTCGGAACACTCTTATTCTGATTCACTTCTACCGACTCGATCTTGTCATCTTGAATCAACTGTTGGAAATTCTTCCAGGTAATCTCTTTTTCTCGTTGATCGAACTGATTGGTAAACCACAGTGCTGCGAACAAAAATACGACAAACACCATGAATACAGCACCGTTCAGTCCTCTCGCTTTCTTATTATTCAATTTTCAGGCTCCTTTCTTGTGACACGCCTATTCTACGCCCTCTACCACTCCGATAAACGGAAGGTTTCTATATCTCTGAGCGTAATCCAGACCATATCCCACAACAAATTCGTCCGGGATATTGAATCCGACATAATCTACTTTTACATCTTTTACTCTTCTTTCCGGTTTGTCCAGAAGCGTACAAAGCTTCATACTCTTTGGATTTCTCTTAGCCAGGATATCCATCAGATAATATAATGTTCTTCCTGAATCAATGATATCCTCTACGATCAGCACATCTTTTCCTTCCAGTGTCTCATCTAAGTCTTTGGCGATCTTAACGACACCGCTTGACTTTGTTCCGTCACCGTAGCTGCTGACACTCATAAAATCCATAGATACCGGAACGGTGATTCTCTTTGCCAGTTCACACATAAAGAATACTCCGCCCTTTAACACGCAGATCAGATGCACCTGCTTTCCCGCATAATCTTTGCTGATCTGTTCTCCAAGTTCTTTGATCCTCTTTGCAACATCCTCTTCAGGAACTAATACTTTAACTGTCTCTGCCATCTTCTTCTCCTCCGTTAAATTCTATTTCCAAAATCCTTTTGGTCTTATCTGTAATCTGATACGCCTGGTTCTGTCTGTATCCGATAATCCACAGAATGTGACTGCCATCTGCTGCCAGCCAGATCTTATCTCTGTCTTCCCGCGGGATCTTCGCATTGATAAAATACTTCTTCAGACTCTGCGTTCCGCCATTTCTGTCGATTGTGATATAGTCACCGGACTCTTTATGTCTTATTTTTACAGTGCTCTTAATTATATCATAGTCAAACCATTTCGTGTAGGTTTTTTTAGGAAATGCGCCTGTTTCCGCCGTTTGTTCAAACATCCGCATATGCACTCCCGGTTCATTGCCGGCGTCCTCTTTTTCCCCTGTTTTGAGATCTGATCTGTCAAGCAGGATTCCATCATAACATTTTTCCGCTGTCATTTTATAAGGAAGGCTGATCTTTCTTCCGGTCTGAAGCTGTGCCAGATCTTCGATCAGTCTTACATGCACCTGCTCGATATCTTTTCTGCGCCCCGCCAGTTCACATAGCAGCGCATGAATCAGGAACGAACGTACAGTCTTATCGACATCCCGGAATAATTCCTCTTTGATCAGCAGTTCCGGAACGTTTTCACGTTCTTCATACAGATCTTCTGCACTCCCACACGGCCGCTTTTCCACATATCGCTCCCTGCATTTTTGCACTTCCTGTTCCATAAACGCCCACACTGCACGCATCTGTTCCATCGTCTCGGACATGTGCATGACCGCCTGCGGATTGATCTCTTGTTCGAGATAGGGAATCACATGATTCCGGATCCGGTTTCTCGTATAGTGATCTTCCAGATTCGTCTCATCCGTACAATAACTGATTCCCTTTTCCTGTAAAAATGCTTCAATCTCACATCTCTGCACACAGAGAAGCGGACGGATATACCGGACGGTATCTCCTTCTGCCGGGCTGATACCGCCAAGTCCACGCAGGCCGCATCCGCGGCTTAAGTTCCACAAAAGCGTCTCCGCATTGTCATTTTGGTGATGCGCCAGCGCAATCTTTGTACCGTTTTTCTCTTTGCACACCTTTTCAAATATCTGCCGCCTGATATTCCTGCCCGCCTCTTCCAGCGTCAGGCCCTGTTCTTTTGCATACTGCTCCACATTCTCATGAAATGCCAGATACCTGACCCCGAGTTGTCTGCATAGTGCCTTTACATATCTCTCATCGGCATCTGCACTGTCACCGCGGATCCCATGATGGATATGCACCACCGTCAGTTCCAATGGCATCTCATTTTTAAATTCTTTTAACATGAAAAGAAGGCATACGGAGTCTGCGCCTCCAGATACGCCTATGATTACATGATCATTCTCCTGTAACATATGGTATTTTTCCACATATGCTTTCACCCGTTGATACATTCCGGCCTTCCTTTTCCTTTATTCTGTCTGTATAAATTCTTCCTGCCCGGTCCTTGATCTTCCACTCACCGGTATGGCAAATATATAAGCTATATATAAATTAAATATATAAAATTTCTTATAGAAAGTCAACTTAAGCCCCATATTCCAATCACCAGCACCGTCATATCATCCATCGGCATCCCGCCGGAACTTTTCAACACCTGACTTAAGATTCCGCGGGCAAATTCCGTCGGATTGACAATATCCGTCTCCCGGATGAATTCCACTAATTTTTCTTCCTGTGAACCTTCAGGCAGGGCATCCATCACGCCATCTGTCACCATGATCACATATTCTCCCGATTCCAGATTCCGCTCTTCCCTGTCCAGTTCTATATTCTGTACAACACCGATCGGAAGTGTCGTCGACTCGATTTTTTCAACTTCTTTCTTCCTCTTAATAAAAGTCGCCGAGGCTCCGGCCTTTACAAATTCACAACTTCCCTGATACAGATCAAACAGGCAGACATCCAATGTACAGAACTTCACTTCTTCCCGTCCTGTCACCAGCGCCGTATTCATCATCTGCACCGCTGTCTCTACCGGAAATCCTGCTTCCAGCAGTTCTTCCAGCATCTCCACCACCATTGTACTGTCCCGGAATGCTTCCTCTCCGGAACCCATGCCATCCGAAAGCGCAACTCCTTTGCGTCCGCCCGGAAGATCCTTCATCAGAAACGTATCTCCCGATATCTCTTCCAGTCCTTTTCCGATCCTCGCAACACCCTGCAGTGTCTGAAACTTTGCTCCCTCCATACAGGCAATGGTGCCATATTCTTCTCCGATCACAAGCCTTTCCCCCTGTCTCGGAATCATCGTTCTTCCTATACATTTTCCCACCAGAAACGCAACATCTTTTGCAAGGACGACCCGTCCTTTCATGGCTTTTACCGTCAGATGGACTTCATATTTTCCCTGCTGTGTCATGTAAAACACAACCGAAAGCAGCTTCACATTTTCTTTTTTCAGCGCTGCCTTTATACGCTTCTCCAAATGGTCATCCTGGAAGATCCCGGCATCCAGTTCCCTGGTTGTATACTGTATCATTTTAGCGAAGCTCGTAAGTTGTCTTGCATACCCCTCTCTTGCCTGCACCAGTCTGTGATTCCACATCAGGATCTGCTTGGCATTCTCGAATTCTTCCAGACTCTCTCTTAAAAAACGTGGTGCAAACAGGCACTGTCTCTTCAGCCTGCGTTTTAATTCCATATTCAGTTCTGCGCCATATTCTTCTGCCGCACACAGGATCTCATACATCATCTGATAAGTCACCGAGTGCTTTTCTCCCAGACATTCTCCCCGCCGTTCACAGCCTGCACAGACATTCCCTGTCACCTTTTCAAACATTTCATCAATTTCTTCTCTGGACAAGGTTCCTTTGTATGCCTCCATATTCAGAAATGTTTTGGATAAATGCTGCAGTGAATCGGCAAATTTGTCCATCTGTACCACATATGGATTTACAAATATTTCCTGTTCCTTTATCTGTGCCAACTTTGTCGTTCCCCTTTCTTCTGAATACATGACGGAAAAAAGCTTCAGGAATCTCTTCCTGAAGCTTATCATTCGTCTTTTATAGTCTTATTTCGATTTAAAAACAATCTCGTTGTCATGTACCAGACCCAGCTTTTCTTTCGCTACATCTTCTACATATTTATCCGTTCCAACGTATTTTTCCAGTTCTTTAATCTCTTTTTTCCGATCCTGTTCCGCCTGGATCTGCTCTTTTAATTCCGTCTCCTGCGCCTGATACTCCCTGTTCTTTGCCTTTAATGTCATACTGTTTGCAGACACCATAACTGTCAACATAAGAACAACTGCGCTGATCGCCAACACACTTCTCTTATGATTCTGAGAACGCTTGCGCTGCCGTCTTCTGCGGTTTCTCTGCTTTACATCATTCATATTAATTTACTCACCCTTGCCGGCAGCCCTGCCGTTTCACTCACCTGTTAATTATTTTTATTCTATCTTTTTTCCCCGGGTTTTTCAAGTGTTTCGGTAAAAAATCTGCTATGCCGCCGTACAATTTTCCGACAAATTTTCCCCGTAATCGCAAGAAAAACTGACATAATGATCCCGCCGATTCCAACACCTAGTATAAAGTACCATCGCACACTACCACTGCTTGTGTAGTAAATCTGCACAAACAAAAAAATCGCGGTTCCGATCCAATAGATCAGATCCTCCAGTTCAATAACCCAATGAGCATGATGTACCACTTCCCGCAGGCAGCTGATACAACGGTATGCAAGACGTACGATTGCTCCGGCCAGGACCGCCAGCAGAAATATGAACAGTTCTTTTCCTATCCCCATCTTACATTTCACCTTATTTTCCTTATTCCTCATGACATTCCCGGTTCTCCGGCAGATCACCGGAATAACTTTTCAAAAAGACTTCCTGCCTGCTTTGCTGTCGAATGGATATCCGAATATGAGATACTGTCAATGTTTCCCGACAGATCGATCTCTCCCTTTTCAAGATTCACACGGTTCACATGCAGATCCGTTCCTCTCACCATCAGCATTCCCTGCTCTGTCTCCAGCAATATCTCATTCAGATTAAAAGACAGCACATCCAGAACACCTGTCACCAGTCCTGCCTTCCGGTTATTCAATATCAGTTTATGGTTTTTCTGTACTGCTACCGTCTCCAAAACTATCACAACCTTTCTTACTAATCATATGAAAAGGAAATCGAAATTATGACTTTTCACATAATTATGCAAGAAAGGTTGTGATGATCCCCGCCGCTTTTTCACCGGCTATTAATAAGGTTTATAAATATTTGAAAAGGTCTCCTGCCTCTTCTTTTTTCGTTGTATCTTTAATATCAAGAACTTCTACTTTTACGGTTCTTGTTCCGAACTGGATCTCTATGATATCTCCTTGTTTTACTTTTACAGACGCCTTGGCCGGTTTATCATTTACCAGTACACGGCCGGCATCGCAGGCTTCATTCGCAACCGTCCGGCGTTTGATCAATCTGGATACTTTTAAAAATTTGTCTAATCTCATCTATCTGTTCTCCTGTATACTTTACTGTCAGCCGGTTCTTTCGAACGCATAATGCTAAAAAACCGAAGAGTATCAGGACACTCTCCGGCATAAATCCTTTCGGATAAATATTACAAATTCAGACTACTCGTTGATAGCATCTTTTAATGCTTTACCAGCTTTGAACTTTGGTGCTTTGCAAGCTGCAATCTTCATAGTCTCGCCTGTCTGAGGATTTCTTCCTTCTCTCTCAGCTCTCATGCTTACTTCAAAAGTACCAAATCCAACAACCTGTACTTTATGCTCTTTCTTTAATTCATCTGTTACAACATCAACGAATGCTTTTAAAGCTTTCTCGGAATCTTTCTTTGATAATTCTGCCTGGTCAGCGATTGCTGCGATCAATTCTGTTTTGTTCATGGATATATCCTCCTCTTATTTACATTTAGAATTCATAATTTCGATTCTTTTTATACAAAGTCACTGTCCATACCCCGTCATATGACATGCCTTTATGTACTGTTATACCTGTTTTCATACGGAATGTCAAGGTAAATCCCCTGTTTTCCCTGTATTTTCAAGGTTTTCCGGCATTTTCAGGTGCCCTCAGAGTTCAAATCCAAACAGTTCTTTTAAAAACATTTTTTTCTCTTCTGTCTGCTTTATCGCAGTCTTTAGTTTCTCTGTATTTTTTACCGATATCCACGCTTTATTCATGCAATAGTATGAATTTGCAATTTTCCAGAACTTTTCCGGATAAATCAGACGGATTTTCAAATATTCTGTTTCGCTTCTGGTAAGTGGGTGGATTGCAGAATACGCATTCAGCATGCCATCTCCGAGCCGGAGCTTCCACCCGCTTTTCTCCATTACTTTTCTGAGAAAATAGTACAGATCCTCTACCTGGATATCCCGATGGAATTTTTCAAAATTCATTGTCGCGATTCCTTCTCTTGTCATGATGATATTATGGTAATTATACTCTCCGTGCGTCATACCGGAACGGTTCATCTCTTCCTGATACAATTGTTCATAATCCGACTGTTCCAGTTCGCATACCGCTGCTTCTGCCCACTGATACATCAGTTCAAACTGCTGCAAAAATGCAAATTCAAATTCCCCTTTCGGGACAGCTTTTCTGACAAACTGCCGTACTTTTTTTAACTCCCGGTTATGCCGTCTGTATTTTTCACCGGTCTTAATCCCTTCTGTAATCCCATACTCCAGTTCATGCCTCATAACAGTATGTAATTTCGCCAGATTCCCGGCCGCTTCTAATATTTCCCTGGTCTTTTTTATGTCGCATTCATGGCCTGCATACCATTTTTTCAGCATATACCGGTCACCATTATCCAACGAAGAGATATATTCACCGTTCCGGTTCGCTACCATATAATCAATCTGATGCTCTCCTTGTTCATAAAGCCATGTATAAAGTTCGCATAACGCAGGGATTCTTTTTTCGGATGTTGTAACTTCCTTCAAAAGGAATACCCCTTTGTTCGTTTCGCATAAAACAGCACCTCTGACTTTACGGGTGCTGTTTACTTCTATATCATATTGTTCCAGTATTTTTTGTTCAAATTCCTGCATTTATATTCCCCGCACTTTACACTTGATATTCTTTTTAAATGTATGTGGGAAATATAAAAAATATTCACTGCTGTTATACTTCTTTATCCGTGGAAATATAATTCAACAGTGTCTCTCTCGTATTCATTTCCGGATTCTCTATCACAAGGTTCAATAATTCGTTTAACTTTTCCCCGATCTCTTTTCCCGGCTTCATTCCTGCCCGGATCAGATCTCTGCCGGTCACAGCTAATTCTTTTAACGATACACACTGCCCTTTTTCTATAATCTCTGCATATGTCTGTTCTACTTCATCCAGATTTTTTAATTTTTCTGCCCTCCGGTACTCACTTTGCGCCAGAACATCTGCCCTTCTGACTTCCATATAATATGGGAAAATATCTTCGCCGATCTTATTCATTGCTCTTCTGACATTCTTCGGCACGGCCGGCATGCGGTAATCATGATTCAGCACAAGTCTTGTAACCTTATGCAGCGTATCATTATCGAATTTTAATCTCCGGAGTACTTCTTTCGCAATGCGCTCACTTCCCAATGCATGCATTTTAAAATGCGCAACGCCGTCTTCATCCATAGTTTTGTATTCCGGTTTTCCTGTATCATGCAGTAACATTGTCAATCTTAAGATCTTATCATTGCGGACATTCATCATCGCATGAATGGTATGTTCCCCGACGGTGTACATATGATGCAGTGTTTCCTGCTTTGTCTCCATCATACGGTCAAATTCCGGCAAAAAATACCTTCGTAATCCCAAGTTCATAAGCAGTTCTTATTAAGCTCCGGCCGGTCAGATGTCAGCATCTTTCACCAGCTCTACCTGTATCCTTCTCCGCACTGATATTTTCGAGTTGTCGGTGCAGAAGCCTCATTCCTTCTTTCGTCTCCTCATCGATCTCAAATCCCAGCTGTCGTCTGCGAACCTGACACCTCTTAAAATCCGGAGTGCATCTTCCGAGAACCGTTCCTTGGCATTTCCCACACAACGGATCATATGCTTTTCCAGATCCTGCATTCCTCCAAAGATATCTACGATCCCATCCTTGTCATTATATGCCATGGCATTGATCGTAAAATCCCGTCTGAGCAGGTCTTCCTTCAGATTCCTTGTAAATGTCACTTCTTTCGGATGTCTGCTGTCCTCATATTTTCCATCGATTCTGTACGTCGTAACTTCGTAACCCTCATGATTCAGAAGTACAGTTATCGTCCCATGTTCAATTCCGGTATCAAATGTTTTGTCGAATAATGCCTTTGTCTCTTCCGGCATCGCCGATGTTGTAATATCCCAGTCGCCCGGTTCTCTTCCGAGGATAGAATCTCTGACACATCCCCCGACTGCGTATGCTTCAAATCCATGCGACTGTAAGGTATGAATGATAAACTGTACATCATCCGGTAATTTTATATTAAAGTTATCCACAAATATCTCCTCCGTCTATCCATGTTATCAACATTCTATATCATACCATATTTTTGCCTGTGTCTGTGGATGAAAATAGACGGTGGATTTTTTAATCCACCGTCCATCTTTATAATCCGTTTATTCTTAATATGATTTACCCCAGTAAGCCATGTGTTTCGCAGGTTTTCCGCAATAAATACATTTATCGGAAATGAATTCTTCATCTTCGATCAGACATCTTGTTGCAGCTCCGCCTGTCTGATATTTTACTTCGCCCTCACATTCCGGATCTCCACACCAGCATGCTTTTACAAATCCACGGTTGGCTTTGAACTTCTCAACCATTTCATCCATTGTAGTAGCTGTATCAATGTGGCTGTTCAGGAATTCTTCTGCTCTGTTGTACATATCCTGCTGCTCCTGCTCTAAGATCTCGCGCAGTTTTACTGCGATCTCATCGAGAGATACAACGATCTTTTCACGGTTATCACGACGTACAACAACAACCTGGTTCTTCTCGATATCCTTTGGTCCGATCTCGATACGTGTTGGGATACCAAGGATCTCCTGCTCAGAGAATTTCCATCCTGTACTCTTATCAGAGTCATCGATCTTCACTCTGTATCCTGCTTTTTTCAGTTCGTCAAGCAGTGCATAAGATCTGTCAAGTACACCTTCTTTGTGCTGGGCGATTGGAATGATTCTACATTCAACCGGTGCTACGTGTGGTGGCAGTACCAGTCCGTCATCGTCACCGTGAACCATGATCAGGGCTCCGATACTTCTTGTTGACCATCCCCATGATGTCTCATATGCACTGTGCAGTTCGTTGTTCTTATCTACATATTTGATTCCGAATGCATCCGGGAATCCGTTTCCGAAGAAATGGCTTGTCGCAGACTGAAGTGCTTTTCCGTCATGCATCAGTGCTTCGATCGTGTATGTGTCTTCTGCTCCGGCGAATTTCTCGTGTTCTGCCTTTCTTCCTGCTACGAATGGGATAGCCATTGTCTCTTTATAGCAATCCTTATAAACTTCCCACATCTGGATTGTTCTTTCTTCAGCTTCTTCATATGTTGCATGAAGTGTGTGACCTTCCTGCCATAAGAATTCTCTTGAACGGAGGAATGGTCTTGTTGTCTTCTCCCAACGGAGAACGGAGTTCCACTGGTTCCATACCTTTGGAAGATCTCTGTATGATTTTACAGTCTTTGCCCAGAGGTCACAGAACAATGTCTCTGATGTAGGGCGTACGCATAATCTTTCCTGCAGTCTTTCCATTCCACCATGTGTTACCCATGCAACTTCCGGTGCGAATCCTTCTACGTGATCAGCTTCTTTTTCCAGAAGTGATTCCGGAATCAGTACTGGCAGGTATACATTCTCAACTCCTGTTTCTTTAAAACGTCTGTCCAGATCTGACTGGATCAGTTCCCAGATTGCATAACCATTCGGTAAGTAGTTCATGCATCCTTTTACGCTTGAATAATCACAAAGATTTGCTTCACGTACAACGTCTGTGTACCACTGTGCGAAATCTTCGTCACGAGATGTAATGTTTTTGACTAATTTTTCCTTTGCCATGTTTCTCTTCTCCTTTTCAATTTTGGTGGAATCCTTATTCCACGTTATTTTTTTGCCGGGAGTTCCGCAACCTGGCACAAAAAACGCCGGGCCTTTCGACTCCCCGAAAAAGGGACCGAAAAGCTCGGCGGTACCACCCTAGTTAACTGCGACCCTTTCGCAGCTCTCTTCATTGGCCGTTAACGCCGGCTGACACGCTGCACTTTCATACAGTGGCTCCAGGACCGGTTCCATGTGATGAACAGCAGATATCTCACACCATATGATATCCTCTCTGCAGCTGGATTCTCATGTACTAATTCCCTTCATCGCCATAAAAAATATTGAATTGTCAATTATTTTAATCCATGAGGTATGTTTTGTCAAGATATTATCCCTGCTTCTGCCAGTACTTTCCCGCTCAATTATGTTTTCCTCTTTTCTCCACAACTTCTTGCAGTTTTTTCCCCTCCATGATTTAATAAGTATAACATTTGTTTTAACAAAGGAGAAGTATATGGCTACTTTAAATATATTATATGAAGACCCGCACATTTTAGTCTGTGTCAAGCCACACGGTATCGCAACCCAGAGCAAAAGTATCCGTTACCCAGACATGGTCAGCCTGATCAAAAACCATCTGGCGAAATCCAGTGGTTCCAGGAACCCCGGCTCAGCTGAGCCTTACCTTGCCGTCATCCACAGACTGGACCAACCGGTCGCCGGAATCCTTGTCTTTACTAAGACTCCGGCTGCTGCAAAAGATCTGAATAAACAATTACAGAATCAGGGATTCGGGAAATATTACCGGGCACTTGTTGCCAATACACCTTCAACAAAAGAAGGAACACTTGAGAATTATATGGTCAAAGATGCCAGAACAAACACTTCCCGTATCTGTTCTGCGAAGGAAAACGGATCAAAAATTGCACGGCTGCATTATGATACAGTTCCTGTTACGGACTGGCTGTTTACCGCACCTGCTGCTTTCCACGGAACTGAACTGGAAATCCATCTGGATACCGGCCGCCATCATCAGATCCGTGTACAACTCGCATCTGTCGGTTGTCCGATTGTTGGAGATACCAAATATAATCAGGAACTTTCTGACACCACGGGCTGGCAGACAATCCGGCTGTGTGCTTATAAACTAGATTTTAAACACCCGATTACACATAAGACTATGCATTTTCAGTTAGCAAATGATCCTGTAGTAATTTTTACCGATAAAAATAACTGTCATAAGACATTTTTAAACAAACTGCTGACAACTTGTTCTGACACACAACATTCAAAAAAGGAGCAGGAAATTCCTGCTCCGCTTTTTCGCCGATACATATACCATCTATGCTTCTGCTGCATCCTCTGCCAGTGCTTCTTCATATTTCTCAAGAATGAAATTCTGAATGCGCTCTCTTGTTCTTGAATTGATCGGATGTGCAATATCTCTATATTCCCCATCCACAGCTTTCTTGCTAGGCATTGCAATAAAGAGTCCCTTCTCTCCTTCAATCACCTTAATGTCATGTACCACAAATTCCTCATCCATGGTAATGGAAACGACAGCTTTCAGCTTGCCCTCCTTTGCTACTTTACGCACGCGTACATCTGTAATCTGCATTTTTCTAGCCCCTTTCTTCTAGCCTTTGCACCATTTTCTCTTAAAGTGCATACCTCTCATTTTTTTCTACGACTACTCTCACACCATTTTCACCAACATAACGTGTATTTGCCCGAATCGTATCTCTGCTTTCCACAATGCAATTCTCAATATATACATTATCTCCGAGATAGACATCATTCAAAATAATGGAATTCTTAATGACACAGTTGTTCCCCACGAATGTCTTCTTGAAAAGAATCGAATTCTCGACTGTTCCATTAATAATGCTTCCGCTTGCCACAAGACTGTTCTTAACCATGGATCCCGGATTATACTTTGCCGGCGGCAGATCACTGACCTTGGAATAGATGCTCGGCTGTGTCCGGAAGAAATACTCCCGTACTTCTGGCTTCAGGAAATCCATATTTGTCTGATAATATGCATCCACTGTTGAAATGTTGCTCCAGTAATCTTTTATTTTATAACCGTAGATTTTCTTCAGATTCTTATACCTGATGAGAATATCGGTCACAAAATCATGTCTGTCATCTTCTGCGCAACGTTCGATCAGATCGATCAGCTGGCGTCTTCTGATTACATAGATACCTGTTGATACAATCTGTGACTGTGCCACCATCGGCTTCTCTTCGAATTCTTCAATGCGCATAGAATCATTCATTTTGATTGTTCCGAAACGGCTCGCATCTTCGTTCGGACCAAGTTCTTTACAAACAACTGTAATATCTGCTTTCTTTGCAATATGATATTCCAGCACTTTGTTATAATCCATCTTATATACTGCATCACCTGATGTAATAATAACATAAGGTTCATGACAACGTTTTAAGAAATCCAGATTCTGGTATATCGCATCTGCCGTTCCGCGATACCAGTATCCGTTCTCCGCTGTGATCGTCGGGGTAAATACATAAAGCCCCCCTTGTTTTCTTCCGAAATCCCACCATTTTGAGGAATTCAGATGTTCATTCAGTGAACGTGCATTGTACTGCGTCAGAACTGCCACCTTCTGAATGTGAGAGTTTGACATATTGCTGAGCGCAAAGTCAATTGCTCTGTAGCTTCCTGCGATCGGCATCGCCGCTACTGCTCTCTTATGTGTCAGTTCACGCATCTTGTTGCTGTTACCACCTGCTAAAATAATTCCAACTGCTCTCATGCCTGTCCACCTGCCTTTATCAATGTTTCGCCACTTTCCAGTACTCCATCCGGGTAATCTTCTTTGGATGTTACGCCACTGACAGCAGTATTCTTTCCAATCTGTACGCCATCCGGTATCACGGATTTTTCACCCACAGCAACCAGTCCAAAGGAATAGATCGCCGGTTTTAATTTGTTCGGCACATCGCTTCCGATACCAAATGTAACATTATCTCCGACAACACAATTTTCAGCAATGATCGCCTTATCTACCACGCAATTCTTTCCAATTCTGGCGTCTTTCATAATAATAGAATCCTTGATAACAGAACCTTCTCCTATAATAACGCCGGATCCTATAATACTGTTATGTACCTCTCCATACACTTCTGCCCCGTTACAGATAATGCTTCTTTCTATCACAGACTGTGCGGAAATATACTGTGGCGGCAGGATCTCACTGTTGGTATATATCTTCCAGAATTCTTCATACAAATTAAATTCCGGAATAATATCGATCAGTTCCATATTGGCCTCCCAATATGATCCCAATGTTCCTACATCTTTCCAATATCCGTTATATTCATATGCAAATAATCTCTCGCCTTTATTGTGACAATACGGAATGATATGTTTTCCAAAATCACATCCAGGCTCGTCCTTCAATGTCTCAAGCGCTTCCTTCAACGCTTTCCATGAGAAAATGTAAATTCCCATGGATGCCAGATTACTCTTCGGCTCTGCCGGCTTTTCCTGGAACTCCTGAATTCTTCCATCCTCGTCTGCGATAACGATTCCAAAACGGCTCGCCTCTTCCATCGGTACAGGCATTGCCGCAATCGTTACATCGGCATTATGTGCCTTATGATAATCCAGCATCACCTCATAATCCATCTTATAAATATGATCTCCCGATAAGATCAGAACATAATCCGGATCAAAACTGCTCCATATAATCCAGGTTCTGATAGATCGCATTCGCAGTTCCGGAGTACCATTCAACTGCTTTCCACTTCTCTCATATGGCGGAAGCACTGTTACGCCTCCGTAATTCCTGTCAAGATCCCATGGAATACCAAATCCCTATATGTGCATTCAACCTTAA
>ENA-OQKV01000237-OQKV01000237.1-human-gut-metagenome-genome-assembly--contig:-NODE-237-length-22776-cov-3.905073_pt1 | contig 22776 bp, 20 predicted proteins | sample MGYA00242655_ERZ504811 | MGnify/ENA primary metagenome ERZ504811 (study PRJEB26092, sample SAMD00036406) | human gut metagenome | host: Homo sapiens | study: EMG produced TPA metagenomics assembly of...
CGTTATTTTTTTATCTGTTATTCCAGCCCGATCTGCTGTGCATACTCTTCCAGCAGCTCCCGCTCCAGGAACGGGGTCTTGACACCCTCGCGGTCACGGTAGGTCTCGTGACCCTTGCCAATGACGGCGATCAGGTCGCCCTCCTGCGCGTGATCCACTGCGTAGTGCAGTGCATCCAGACGGTCGGGGATTTCCACAAACTTTGCGTCCGGGTTGCCCTTGTTCATGCCCACGCGGATATCAGCAAGGATGTCCTCCACCTTTTCAAAGCGGTTGTTGTCCTCAGTGAGGATGGAGAAATCGGCCATTTTGGCGCAGATCTCGCCCATGCCATAGCGGCGCAGCTTGGAGCGGTTGCCGCCGCAGCCGAACACCACCACCAGACGGTGGGGCTTGTAGGCCCGCAGAGTGGTGAGCAGGCTTTCGGTGGACACCTCGTTGTGAGCGTAGTCCAGCAGGATGGTGAACTTCTTGCTGATGGGCACCAGCTCCACGCGGCCCTTGACCACGCACTTGCCAAGGCCGTCGTGGATGGCCTGATCCGGCAGCCCCAGCACCTTGCCCACCGCCAGAGCTGCCAGCGCGTTGTACACGCTGAACTCGCCGGGCATGTTCACCTTCACGTCCATCTCGTCCTTGCCGGTCACATGGAACTTCACGCCCAGAAAATCGTGGGTGCGCAGCAGTTCAAAGCCGGTCTCGCGGTAGTCCGCCTGCTCAGCGCGGCCATAGGTGACAAGGCGGCAGGTGTGGCCTTCCAGCAGGGCTTCGGTATTCTCATCGTCAATGTTCACCACGCCCACGTCGCAGCGCTTGAACAGCTGGCCCTTCCAGCTGCGGTACTCCTCAAAGGTCTTGTGCTCGCCGGGGCCGATGTGATCCGGCGAAAGGTTGGTGAACACGCCCACATTGTAGTGCACACCGGCCACGCGGTCCATCATCAGGCCCTGGCTGGAAACCTCCATCAGCGCGGTGTCGCAGCCTGCATCCAGAAATTCCCGAAAGGTCTTTTGCAGCTCGTAGCTTTCGGGGGTGGTGTTGGCAGTTTCCTTGTGGCGGCCCATATAATAAATGCCGTTGGTGCCGATCATGCCCACCTTGCGGCCTGCAGCTTCCAGCACGCTCTTGATCATGTGGGTGGTAGTAGTCTTGCCCTTGGTGCCGGTCACACCGATCATGGTCATCTGGCGGGACGGGTTGCCGAAGAGGTTCGCGCTCATCAGAGCCATGGCATAGCGGCTGCTTTCCACCTTGACCACGGTCACGCCCGGCATGGCGGAAAGGTCGATGTCGTGCTGGATGACCAGTGCGCTGACACCCTTTGCCGCGCAGTCGGCGGCAAACTCATGGCTGTCACGCTGGGTGCCCACGATGCACACGAACAAAAGGCCCGGTGCCGCCTTGCGGCTGTCGTAGATGATATCCGAGATCTCGGTGTCCAGACTGCCCTGCGCAAGGGTAAAGGGCACGCCTTCCAGTAACTGTTCCAGTTTCATACTGCACACGCTCCTCAAAACATTTTGTCACATGGGGTTTTCTTCGTTATTTGCGGTCATGCGGGCGGGGTCGGTCAGCGGTGTTTCTTCCGCAGCTGCCGCCGTATCGTCCGCAGGCTGGGCCGCAGCGGCATCCTCTGCACCGTCTGCCGCAGTATCCTCGGCAGCAGAGGTGTCAGACTCTTCCGGCACGGTCTTTTCCGGCACAACATAACCGGAGGGCAGGGTCGGCTGGCCCTGTGCAAAGTAAATTTTACGGGTGCTGCCCGCGCTGACATGGCTGAAATCCAGTCTGCCGGTGTCGGTAGGGGCACAACCCTTGCCGTCGGCATTGGTCAGCACATAGCGTGCGCGGTCCAGCTTATAATCCAGATCGTTCCGTGTACCCAGAAGCACACTGACACGATCCTGATACAAAAATGCCATCTGGTCGGTGTCCGCAAATTCCATGCGGGTCACATCGTCCAGCATCCCATACTCTTCCAGCTTTGCCTGCAGCTCATTCAGCGCATCCAGACGGTCGTCCGTCTGCACCGCTGCCGAAGCTGCTGCCGAACCGGATGCATCCGATGCCGCCGGGTCTGCCTGCGCTGCAAAGGTCAGCTGGTCGCCGGGTGTCACCGACACCGGCTCGCCGCCGTATAGAGTCTTGAGTTCTTCCGGCTGGGCAGACTCGCAGGCCAGGATCTTGAACTGATCCGAGAGGGTCAGCCAGCCGCTCTTCGTCTGCATGGCATAGGTAGGCACCGCCTCGGTCACCTGCACCACCACCGTGTTGGGGTAATCCCGAACCACCCTGATGGATTCCAGCAGCGGGAACTGCTTTTCCAGTTCCGCTTCCTTGGCGGCAGGGTCAAAGCTGAAAATGTTCTCTTCGGTCTGCACACCCAGTGCCTGCAGGATCTGGCTGCTGGAATAGCCGCCCACCTCCTGCACCACGGTGCCGTCCGCCGTCTGCACCTGAATGGTGCCGATCTTAAACAGCATGGTCATGGTCAGGTAAACACCGGCGGCGATCACGGCCAGCAGGGTCACAAAGGCCATCAGCCGCCGCAGCATCCGCCGCCGCTTCAGTGCAGCGCGGGTTAGGCGGCGCTTCTTGCGTTTTTCCCGCTGTACCGGGTCGCGTGGCTGCTGTTGTGCCGGGCGCAGACGCTGGTTTTTGTAGCGCTGCTGCGCTGCCTGAGCCGCTGTCTTGCGCGGCTTCTGCCCCTGTGAACGGCGCTGCTGCGGCTTGCGGGCCGTGCCGGATGCACGCTGTTCCGGCTGGGCCGTGCGGCTTCGCTGCGCGGTACGGTTCCGGTTCTGGCCGCTGGTGCGCCGGGTGCCGCTCTGTTCGGTGCGGCGCGGCTGCGAAGGGAACTCGATGCTGTTATCGGTACGGGTGCGGCGCACCGTACCATTGGCGGTGCGGTCCGGCGCAAAGCTCAGCGGTTCCCCGTTGAAGCCATAGCGCCCGTCCGCACTGCCGGAAGATCCTTTTTGTTGTGAAGGCGGCGGAGTATGCTGCAGGTCTTTCCGCAGGTCGTAGATATTGCCGTTGTTTCTGTTATTGCGGTATTGCTGCATGGCGCACACCTCCTTTCCGGTTTAGGTTTTGTTTTACTTCTGCACCAGTTTCATCAGAGCGTCTGCAATACGGTCAAGGCTGTCATCCACCGACAGGCTGCGGGCATTTTTGCCCATCTCAGCCAGCTTGCCGGGCTGTGCCAGCATGTCGGACACCGTGCTCACCAGCTTTTCGCCGGTCAGGTCTTTTTCCTCGATCACCACAGCGGCATCGGCCTTCTGCAGTTCCATGGCATTGAAGTACTGGTGGTTCTCAGCCACATTGGGGCTGGGGATGAGCACGGCTGCACGGCCAACAGCTTCCAGCTCGGCCAGCGTCAGCGCACCGGCGCGGCTGATGACAAGGTCTGCCGCAGCCAGCAGTTCCGGCATATTGTTGATGTATTCCTTCACCACAAGGCCGTCGCCCTCCGCGAAGTTCTTTTCCTTTTCCAGATCCTTGAACAGCTGCACACCGTACTGGCCGGTAGCGTGGAGATGCAGCACCGGCTTCTTCTCGTGCTGTTCCCATGCACACAGGTCGGCCACCACCTCGTTGACGCGGCGTGCGCCAAGGCTGCCGCCGAAGGAAAGGATCACCGTGCGGTCGCCCGCGCCCAGCTCAGCGCGGATGGCATCGCGGTCCTTTGCCTTGGTGAACACCTCCGGGCGCACCGGATTGCCCACCACGATGGTCTTATCAGGTGCGCCCAGCTTTTCCACTGCAGCAGGCACGGCGGCAAACACGAGATCCACATCCGGTGCCAGCAGCTTGTTGGTCACGCCGGGGAAAGCGTTCTGCTCATGAATGGCGGTGTGGATGCCCATTTTGGCGGCACAGCGCACCACCGGGCCGGAGACATAGCCGCCGCAGCCGATCACAAGATCGGGTTTGACCTCCTTCATAATGGCCTTTGCCTTGGGGCCAGAGAGGGCCAGATTCCACAGCGTAACGATGTTGCGCTTGATGTTGTTCAGCGACAGCCTGCGCTGGAAACCGGTGATCTCGATATGGTGGAAGGGATAGCCCGCCTGTCCTACCAGACGGTACTCCATGCCCTCCTTGCGGCCGGCAAAGTGGATCTCGGCAGAAGGGTCTGCCTTTTTGATAGCACCTGCAATGGCAAGTGCCGGGTTGATATGGCCGGCAGTGCCGCCGGCAGCGATCAGAACTCGCATGACGATTCCTCCTCTATTATTAGTGCATCTGGGCAGGCTATCGGGGAGTTCCCCACTGGCCTGCGCCCTCAAAACAGTCGTTACAGTTCATTGCGCGCACGGCGGGCATCGTCCAGATTGATGGTACGGTCCTTCAGCTCCGCATCACGCTGAGCCTTTGCAGCCTGCCGCTGTGCGTGGGCCGCTGCCCTCTGCTGCGCCGCCCGCTCTCCGTTGCGCCCAATGTTCACCATCACGCCCATTTCTGCCAGCAGCAAGATCAGACTGGTGCCGCCGGACGAGAAAAACGGAAGGCTGATGCCGGTATTCGGGATGGTGTTGGTGACCACGGCGATGTTGCAGAACACCTGCCAGGCGATCTGCGCCATAATGCCAATCCCCACCATGGTGCAGAACTGGTTCTCGGCCTTATAGGCGATCATCAGGCCCTGCGCTATGAGCAGTATGAACAGCACGATGATGAGCACCGCACCGATGAAGCCCAACTCTTCGCACACCACACTGAAGATGAAGTCGTTGGTGCTTTCCGGCAGCCAGAGCTGCTTTTCTACGCTGTTGCCAAGGCCAAGGCCCTTCAGTCCGCCGGAGCCGATGGCGTACAAGCTCTGCTTGGTCTGGTCGTTCAGCGCTTCCAGATCATCGGACCATGTGTTCAGGCGGTCCTGCAGATAGCCAATGGATTCCACCAGCGTCAGGGCCGGTTTCAGCAGCAGAGCCGCCGCTGCGGCCCCGCACCATGTCAATACACCGCCGCAGCCGGTCAGCATGAGGATGGTGCCCACGATGGCGGTGGTCAGCAGGATGCCGGACATGTGCGGCTCTAAAAACAGCAGCACCACCACCGGCACCAGCGGCAGCACCGGCACGATCAGCTGCCTTACGATGCGGATGAACAGCCAATCCTTTGGCTTGATCTTTTCTCTCAGCGACGGGCTGAACCGGCCGATCTGCGGCGCACTTGCCGCCAGATGGGACGAGAGCAGGATCATCTCAAACTTTGCCACCTCAGAGGTCTGCAGAGTCAGGCCGCCCAGACGGATCCAGCGGCGGCAGCCGTTCAGCGGTGCAAAGGTCAGCGTGACGGCCAGCATGGCCAGTACCACCCAGTACAGCGGCTTGCTCGCCCAGCGCAGGAAGCGGTGATCCACATAGCTCATGACTACCATACAGCCAATGCCAATGGCCATGCAGATAGCCTGCTGCTTGATGTAGTGCAGGCTGTCGCCCATGCGCAGGTAGCCGGTGGTGTAGCTTGCGCTGTACAGCATTACAAGGCCGAACACCATGATAATGGCCAGCGTTGCCAGCCAGTTGAGCAGCAGCCGGTTCCACGGTCCCGGGTCCCGCTGCAGCGGCGGCACCCATGCGCTTTCTTTTTGGTTTTTTATGTTGTCTGCGGGTGGCTGCCATTGCCACGCCCCCTTATTTTCAGAATCAGGCGCTCAGGCCCAGCGTGCCAGACGCACGGCCAGCGCCAGCCCGCACACGCTCAGTGCGCACAGGCTGTAAAAAATATTCACTGCACTCATGCCGCGCTTTTCCAGCCAGCGGTGCAGCGGTGCCGCCGCAAACAGCGGCCTGCCCTTCCAGCGGCAGAACAGGACCTGCAGCAACACCATGCCGCCCTCCACCCAGAAGGGCAGTGCCAGCGGGATGCTCAGCTCTGCGTAGCCAATGCACAGCGGAATGCAGCCAATGGCTCCCGCTGCATACAAGCAGCCGCACCGGCCGGGGTGCAGCTTCGCCGGTGGAAAATCCCACAGCAGAAAGGCCATCAGTGCACCGGCCAGTGCCGCCGGGAATACTGCCAGCGGGAACCAGCCCAGCTGCGTTTCCAGCATCATCAGGCCCAGCATAGCTACAAAGGCCGCGCCGCACACCGTGCCGTCGGCACCGTCGGCCACGCGGGCCGCCTCGGCCATCGCCACCAGCAGCACAGCCCACAGCAGCGGTGCCAGCGCACATTCCACATAGCCTGCTCCCGGCAGGATCAGCCCTGTGGGCAAGCACCCGTTCAGTGCCAGCAGGCCCAGCACCAGCGCTGCAGCGATGCATTCCAGTGCAAGGCGCTGTGTGCGGCGCAGGCCAAGGCCCAAACCGTCCGGGTAGCGGCTGCGGATGCGGGCCAGATCATCGGCCAGCCCCACTGCGCCAAAGGCCAGCGACCCCAGCAGTGCAATGAGCAGGCGGGAGGTCATCTGCCGGTCGCTGCCAAGCAGGGAAGGCTGTGCAGCACATGCGGCCAGCCAGCCCACGCCCACAGCGGCAAGGGTGCCCTCCATCAGGCACAGCCCGCCCATGGTAGGCACCGGGCTGTCCGGGGCATCGCTGTCCGGCTGTGTGCCGCGTGCCGCACGCTGCAGCTCCCGCAGAAGCGGCACCATCATATTGCCGAGCGCCGCAGTCAGCACAAAACCCAGCACCGACGCGACGACCAAGGCGAAACGAATCATTTTTCAATCTCCAAATTCATGCCAAAGGGTTATTCTTCGGCATCTTTCTGCTCTGCGTAGAAAATTTCCAGCACTTTTTCCAGCGCCATGCCGCGGCTTGCCTTCACCAGCAGGGCATCGCCCGGCTCTATCCGGTTCAGCAGAGCATCCGCTGCCTCGCGGTAGTTGTTGGCATGGAGGGTCTTGACCCCCTTGGCTGCAGCCACCACAGCCGTGCGCTTTGCGTTTTCGCCGTAGGTCACAAGGCAGTACAGATCACTCTCCGCAGCCAGACGGCCCAGCTCCTCGTGAGCTTCGCGGGACAGCTCGCCCAGCTCCAGCATATCGCCCAGCAGGGCAAAGCGGCGCTTGCAGGGGAATTCCTTGAACATGGCAAGCGCGGCCTTCATGCTGTCGGGGTTTGCATTGTAGCAATCCTCAATGACGGTAACGCCCTTGCTGTGCACCACCTTCTGGCGACGGCCGGTCTGCTCAAAATTGGAAAGCCCCTTGATGACACCGCGCGGGTCGCAGCCCAAGCGGGTGGCGGCGCAGTAGGCAGCCAGAGCGTTTGCCACATTGTGCTTGCCCATGGCCGGGATCTTGACCACAAAGGTGCCCTCTTCCTGATCTTCCAGCACAAAGCTCATGCCGTCCTCTTCCTGCCGGATGGACAGTGCACACACATCAGCGTTCTCATCTGCCAGACTGAACCATACCGGCTTCACGTGGGCGGGCAGCTTTGCGGCGCGCAGGAACTTATCATCATAGTTCAGCACCAGCGGTGCACCCTCCGGCAGGCCGTTGCAGATCTCCAGCTTTGCCTTGCAGATGTTCTCCTGACTCCCCAGATTGCCGATGTGGGACACACCGATGCAGGTAATGATGCCCACATCCGGGCGTGCGGCCCGGGCCAGACGGTCGATCTCACCCGCATGGCTCATGCCCATCTCGATCACGGCATACTCAGTGCTGCTTTCCAGCCGCATCAGGGTGCGGGGCATGCCCAGTTCATTGTTCTGGTTGCCCTCGGTCTTGATGGTCTCGCCAAAGCCTGCAAGGGCGGCGTAGGTCATCTGCTTGGTGGTGGTCTTGCCCACGCTGCCGGTCACACCCACCATCTTGGGGTGATACTGGCTGCGGTAGTTCGCACCCATCACCATCATGGCGTGGTAGCTGTCCGGGCAGAGGATGGCCTTTTCCGCAGGCACGCCCTCCACCGGGTGGTTCACCACCACATAAACAGCACCGTTCTCCAGTGCTTTGGCCGCAAAATCGTGGCCGTCAAATTTTTCACCCGGGAACGCTACAAAAATGCAGCCGGGCCGCACCTCGCGGCTGTCGGTGGTCACCAGTTCCACCTGCACCTCTTCCCGGATGAAGTCTGCGGGCACCAGCCCTGCCAGAAGCTTGCTTGCAGAAATTTTTTCCATTGTTCATGTCCCCTCTCTGTTTATTCAGGATCACAGGATACTCTCTCTTATCCACAGGTAATGGTCACGACGGTGCCGCGCTGCACACTGGAACCGGGGTCTGCACTCTGGGCCTGCACAGTGCCGTTCGCATTGCCCTCCACCACACAGTTCAATCCGGCGGCAGACAGCATCTGGCGGGCAAAGTCCGCGCTCTTGCCGGTCACATCCGGCACATCGGTATGGCTGCCCTCATAGGTATCGGTATACAGGTACACGGTGGTGCCGTAGGCCACCTTTGCACCTGCGTGCGGATACTGGTAGGTGACAGCTGCTGCCGCCTGACTGGTGGTGCTTTCGGCCAGCTGATGCCTGAGGCCCTTGATGTTCAGCTGCACCTGCGCACTGCTCCACTCGGTGCCCACCAGATTCGGCACAGTGACCACAGTCTGGCTGCGATCCTCGCCGTCGGCGGCAATGCCAAGGTAAGGTGCGATCTCGCTGATGATGTTGCCCACAACGGGCGCTGCCAGCAGGGACGAGTAGTCCGTTCTGGCGTTGTTGGGGTCATCCAGCATCACATAGACGATGATCTCCGGGTCGTCGGCAGGCAGGACAGCGGCAAAGGATGCCACCTTCTTGTAGTCGCCGTCGGCACGGCGGTCCATGTTCAACTGTTCGGAAGTGCCGGACTTGCCGCCGATACGGTAGCCGGACACATAGGCATACTTGCCGCCGCCGGTGCCGTTGCCCACCTCATATTCCATGATCTGGCGGATCACATTGCTGGTGCTCTCGCTGATGACCTGACGGCGCACATTGGCACCGATCTCCTCGATCACGTTGCCATTTGCATCGGTGATCTTATCCACCACATGGGGCGTGACCAGATAGCCGCCGTTGACGGCTGCGGCCACAGCGGTGCACATCTGCAGCGGGGTGATGGCCATTGCCTGGCCAAAGGCCGAGGAAGCCAGCTGCACTTCGCCCAGCTGGTTGGCCTTATAATACTGCATGAAGCCCGTCTCACTGGGCAGGTCCACGCCGGTGCGGCTGGTAAAGCCAAAGGCATCGAAGTAGTTATAGAAGGTCTGGGAGCCAACGCGCTGGCCCAGCTGGATATAGTAGATATTGCAGCTCTGGCGCAGTGCTTCGGCCAGTGTGATGGTGCCGTGGGCTTTGTGGCCTGCGCAGTGGTAGGTCTCCTTTGCCACGCCGTAAGCACCGGCGCAGGTAAAGGTGGTGTTGATGTTTGCAAGGCCGGAGTCCACGCCCATGGCCGAGGTGATCACCTTGAACACACTGCCGGGGTAGTACAACTCGGTGATGGTCTTGTTTTTCCACTGGATATCGCGGAAGTAGCCGGAGTAATCGGCCTCCTCGTCCAGAATGCGGTTGCCGTTTGCATCCTTCAGCTCGTTGCCGTTCTCATCCTTTTTGTAGATGCCGTACAGCTCCGGCTCAGCGCGCACCAGCTCGTTGAGGTAATCCAGATTTGCGCTGTAGTCCAGCGGGTCGTTGGGGTCAAAATCCGGCTTGGAAGCCATGGCAAGGATGGCACCGGTCTTGACGTTCATCACGATGGCGCAGCCGCGGTTTTCCACCGTGTTGGCTGCAATGGCTTCGTTCAGATACCGTTCCACGATCTCCTGCACATTCACATCCAGCGAAAGCACCAGATTGGAGCCATCCTTGGCTGCAAAGGTGGTGGCATTCTCGTCCGCAATGGCGTTGCCGTAGGCATTGCGCTGGGTAATGGTGCGGCCATCCACACCGGCCAGCGTGGACTGATAGGATTTTTCCAGACCGTAAGTACCAATGCCGTCCGCATCGGTAAAGCCCAGCACTGCCGCTGCAAACGCTCCGTAGGGGTAATTGCGCTGGAAGCTCTTCTCGCTGCCGACCGAGATGTTGCCCTTGCGGGAGGTCTCAGTGGCACGCTTGTGTGCCTTGTTGAACTGGGAAACGTAGGATTCGATGGACAGCTTGACAGCGTTGTTCACCTTGGTGGCCAGCACCTGATACTTGGTGTCCATCTTGGAAAGTGCATCGTAAACCTTCTGGTACTGGGTCTGGTACGCTTCCGAGGAAGTGTCCACCGCGTCCAGACTTTCGCCGTCGCCGGAAAGCAGGCGCAGGGTCAGTTCCCGGCTGACCTCGGCGCACATGGCCGTGTCCAGCGTGCGCACCGCCTCCTCATCCTTGCCGGTGGTGGTATATAAGATTTTGCTGTTGTCCGGGTCGGCCCAGATGGTCCACACCACGCTGGTGGAGGCCAGCGTGATGCCGGAGGTATCGTAGATCTCGCCGCGGGTGGCCTTGATGGTGGTATCCAGTAGCTGCTGCTTTGCGGCCAGCTGGCGGTAGGTGTCCCCGTTTTTGATCTGGATATCATACAGGCTGTAGGTCACACGGGCCGCAGCAAGGCCCATGACCACAAGGGCCAGACCGCCGCAGATCAGACTGGTTCTGGGGTTCATGCGGGCACCGGTGCTGGTTTCCGGCCAGGGGCCTTTTATTTTTTTGATGAATTTTCGGAAGAATTTCCACATGGTATGCTCCTGCGGCAGCGGGCATTTGCTGCCTTCTGCCGCGCTTTTGTCAAATTTGGAACTGCCCTGCAAACAGGGTGTATAAACCGAAAAAGCGTGCGCTGCCGCACGCTTTCCCGTATTTGGTTCACTTTACAGTGCCAAGAATGTTCACGGCACCGTTGTAGATAAAGTCGGTCCACTGCCGCACAGCGGACTGGGTGCGCTCCAGCGTGTCGCTCTCGCCCAAACGGATGTAGGTGATCTGGCTCTGATCAATTTTCATCAGGCCCAGCCTGCCGGCCGTCTCTTCCACGCTGGTAATGTTGGTCTTGCTGTTCAGGGTGCTGTTATAGTAAGTATACTGGCTCTGCTCACTGACCAGCTGAGCCTTTGCGTCCTGAATCTGGTCGTTCAGCTCCACCAGCTTGGACTCGCTCCACAGCAGGCTGATGGCAAACCCCACCAGCAGTGCTGCTGCTACCAGATGCATGGCGTTGTGCACCGCTGCCTGCAGCGGCGAAAGCCGACGCTTGCCGCCCTTTGCTACCCGCAGATCTGCCTTGCGCTGTGTCTGCGGGGCTTTTCTGCGGCGTACCGCGTTATAATCATATGCTGCCTGACCCATGGTTTGCTCTCCTCCTCACACAACGGCTTCTGCCGTTCAGCATTTTTCCAAAACTCTCAGGTGGGCGGACCGGCTGCGCCGGTTCTCTTCCAATTCCTGACTGTTTGCTTCAATGGGTTTGCGGGTGATCAGCTTTGCTTTGGCTTTGCCGCCGCATACGCACACCGGAAACTCCGGCGGGCAGGTGCACGCGGTGGACCAGCGGCGAAATTTGTTCTTCACCAGCCGGTCCTCCAGCGAGTGGAAGGTGATCACGCACAGCCGGCCGCCCGGCGCAAGGTGATCAAAAATGGTATCCAAGCCTTCTTCCAGCGCATCCAGTTCATGGTTCACTGCAATGCGCAGCGCCTGAAAGGTGCGGCGGGAAGGGTTCTTGTTTTTGCGGCGTTCCGCCGGGGGCATGGCGCTGGCCACGATATCTGCCAGCTGCAGGGTCGTTTCGATGGGAGAATTTTCCCTTGCCTCCACGATCCTGCCCGCAATCTGCCATGCGAAAGGTTCTTCGCCGTAATCCCGCAGAATGCGTGCCAGCTCTTCGCGGCTCTCGGTGTTCACAAGGTCCGCTGCCGTTTCGCCCTGCTGGCTCATCCGCATGTCCAGCGGTGCATCCGCACGGTAGGAAAAGCCGCGGGCCGCATCGTCCAGCTGATGGCTGGAAACGCCCAGATCCAGCAGCGCGCCGTTGACCTTGTCGATGCCAAGGCTTTCCAGAGCTTGTCCGGCATAGCGGAAGTTGATCTGCACCACCGTGGCAGGCAGGCCCGCAAGGCGGGCACGCGCGGTCTGCACCGCGTCCGGGTCCTGATCCAGCGAGATCAGCCTGCCGCCCTTTTCTGCATCCAGCCGCAAGGCGATCTGGCGGGAATGTCCCGCGCCGCCTGCGGTGCCGTCAAGGTAGGTGCCGGCCGGATCAATGGAAAGACCCTCCAGACACTCGTTCAGCAGAACGGGGATATGCTCAAACGAGGCCGGGTCAAAGGCTGCTTGTGTTTCAAGTTCCATCGCTGCGGCCTCCTTTCTCAGTTCATAAGCTTTCCGTGTTCCGGGCACTGTGCACACAGCGCACACTTTTACCCGATGACACAGTTTTATTTTAACAAATCAGGCCCCTGATTGCAAGGGTTTGTGCTCCCGTTTTTGCCGCAAAATGCAACAAAAAAAGTCCCTGTCGGCCGTCATTTCTGCCTGCAGGAACTTTGGTTTTTGCCGTATGTGTAATTTGTGTGTGAAAAAGGCTGTCTTCAGCCGTTTTTTCTTGGCGTTCTGGCGCAGATTTGCGCGCACGTTCTTTACCTGTGACCGCATTTTTCCACCATTGTTTCCCTCGGTGTTCTTGAGCATGTTGTCGCAATAGTCGGTCACGGTCTGGCGCAGGGGTGCGGGCCTCGTTCTGGGCTGCAGTGGTGATTTCCCCGGCGCGCTGCTGTGCAGCCTTCACGATCTCGGCTTCACTCACCAGAATGCGCGCCCGCTCCTCAGCCTTTTTCACAATGGCCTGCGCCTGTGCGTTGGCCGTCTCCACGATCTGAGCGCGGTCGTTCACGATCTGCTGGGCCTGCCGCAGCTCGCCGGGCAGGTTTGCGCGGATCTCGTCCAGATAATCCCGGATCTGCTCCACATCCACGATCTTTTTGCCGCCGGAAAGGGGCACATTGGCACCTTCCTCCAGTGCATCCTCAATGGTATCCAAAAGTTCGTTCACGTTCATAGTGCTTCTCCCTTCGGTTCGTTCTCGGCAGGGTCTGTGTTCTGCATGGGCTTTGTGTATTTCCACAGCAGCACCCTGCCGTACTTGTACTGTTTTTTCAGGGTCAGGCCGCCAGCCTCGGCCGGCAGCACGATGCCGGTCTCGCTCTCGCACAGCACGATGCCGCCGGGCGCGGTGCATTTATCCACCGCAGGCAGGATCTTTTCCAGTGTACCATTGCGGAAGGGCGGGTCCAGCAGTACGATGTCGAACTGCTCGCGGCAGGCGGAAAGATACCGCGCAGCCTCGCCGATATTGACGCGGCTGCGGTCGAACACGCCGCAGGCCTTGCAGTTGCGCATGATGATGTTCACCGCCTCGCGGTTCTCGTCCAGAAACACGCAGCGCGCCGCGCCGCGGCTCAGTGCTTCAATGCCAAGCTGGCCGCTGCCCGCATACAGGTCCAGCACCCGTGCGCCGGGCAGGTCGAACTGGACGATGCTGAACATCGCCTCCTTTACCTGCGAAAGGGTGGGCCGGGTCACGTCGGTCCCCGGCAGGGCCTCCAGACTGCGGCCCCGGGCTTCTCCTGCGATCACGCGCATGTTCTCTTTCCTCCTCCTTGCAGCCGGAAGATGTGGCTGCAAACACGTTTTTTGTATCACTTTATTATCACCCAACTGCATATTCTTGTCAAGGGCCGCGCGTTGCGCCGTCTGGCGGTTTGTGCTACAATAAAACCGGCAGCGCCGGGCTTTTGCGGCGCATTCTGGCATAAAAGGAGAGTATTCCCATGAAAGTTCTGCTCATCAACGGCAGCCCGCACGAAAAAGGCTGCACCTATACCGCCCTTTCGCTCATTGCAAAGGAACTGAACGATGCCGGTGTGGACACTGAAATCCTGCATGTCGGCGGCAAACCCGTGGGCGGCTGCATCGGCTGCGGCGGCTGTGCCGCAGGCAACGGCTGCGTGTTTGGCGGCGTGGTCAACGAGGCCATCGAGAAGGCCAAAACCGCCGATGGCTTCGTGTTCGGCAGCCCGGTGCACTATGCATCCGCATCCGGCAACATGACCAGCTTCATGGACCGCCTTGCCTACGCGGGCGGCAGATATCTGGCCTACAAGCCTGCCGCTATCTGCTGCTCGGCACGCCGCGCCGGCACCACCACCACGCTGGACCAGCTGGTAAAGTACCCGCAGTTCTTCCACATGCCGCTGGTGAACGGCTCCTACTGGGCCATGGTGCACGGCTCCAACGCCGAGCAGGTGCTGCAGGATGCCGAGGGCTGCGCCGTAATGCAGGAGCTGGGCCGCAACATGGCATGGCTGCTGCACTGCATCGAAGCAGGCAGGGCCGCAGGCTTTGAACACCCGCAGAACCCCAAGCGCCCCATGACCAATTTTATCCGCTGATCGGAAAATCAATTTCTGATTCAAAGGCTCAGAACAGTCCGTAAGCTGATCTGAGCCTCTTTTTCTTTGCAGTCCACACCATTTCGTGCCAAAAACAGCAAAAAACCTTTTTCAAAGCGCCTTCCGCTTCTTTTTTCGTTCATAAGTTTGTGTTACTATAAGATGTAAAGTGATTTTAGCAGGATGGAGACCCTTGTATGGAACACTACGATTGGAACGAAGGCTGGCTGTTCACGCCCCGGTTCGACCCGGCACTGGTGCGGCCGGAGTGCGGACTGGAACTGGAACCGGTGCGCATCCCCCACACTGTGCGGGTGCTGCCCTACAATTACTGCAACGAAAATGAATACCAGTACCTGTGCGGCTACCGGCGGGAGTTTTTTGCACCCAGAGAGTGGGCAGGCCGCACTGTTCTGCTCACCTTTGGTGCTGTTGCCCATGACGCGACCGTGTTCTGCAACGGGCGGCGGCTGTTCCACCACGCCTGCGGCTACACCGCCTTCACGGTAGATCTGACCAGCGCTTTGCATCTGGGTCAGAAAAACGTGGTGGCTGTGCGCTGCGACAGCCGTGAGGATCTGAACATTCCTCCCTTTGGCGGGCAGATCGATCACCTGACCTACGGCGGCATCTACCGTGCCGTCAGTCTGGACATCAAGGAGCCCGCTTACCTGCGGGATGTGTTCATCGAGGCAAAGGCCGAGGGCGATTTCCGCATCTATACCTCCACCGTGGGTGAGACGGTAGGCTGCACACTGCAGGCCGAGATCCGCAGCCCTTCCGGCAGCCGCGCCGCCTACAGCGGCGAGCTTTCCCTGCCCATCACCGGCGTGCTGAACGGTGTGCACCCGTGGAGCATCGAGCATCCCACCCTGTACACCCTCACCGTACAGCTGATCCGTCCCGGCTCTGCCGGTCTGCCGGACCGTGTGCTGGACGAAAAGACCATCCGCTTCGGTTTCCGCACCGTGCAGTTCGTGGCAGGCGGGCTGTACCTGAACGGTCAGCGCGTGGAGCTGCGGGGCCTGAACCGCCACCAGAGCTACGCCTATCAAGGCTATGCCATGCCGGACAGCATCCAGCGGCTGGATGCTCAGATCCTGAAAAAAGACCTTGGCTGCAACGCGGTGCGCACCAGCCATTCCCCCCAGAGCCCTGCGTTTCTGGATGCCTGCGATGAGCTGGGCCTGCTGGTGTTCACCGAGATGCCCGGCTGGCGGTACATCGGCGACGAGAGCTGGAAGGCGCAGGCCTTGCAGAACTGCCGCGAGATGGTATGCCAGTGCCGCAACCACCCCAGCATCTTTTGTGGGGTGCCCGTGTGAACGGCAGCGCCGACGACGAAGCGTTTTATAAGCGCACCAACGAGGCCATCCACCGGCTGGACCCCACCCGCCCCACGGCAGGCGCGCGGAACCACCGCAAGAGCCAGCTGCTGGAGGATGTTTACGCCTACAACGATTACTCTTACCGTGGGCGCGGTGCCGCCTGCGAAGCCCGCGCCGCGGTGACTTCCGATCCCCGCAAGGGCTACCTCATCAGCGAGTTCGGCGGGCAGCAGCTGCCCACCAAGCCCTTTGACGACGAGACCCACCGGCTGGTGCAGGCTCTGCGCTATGCCGCCGGGATCAACGATTCCATTGCGCAGCAGGGTGTGGCCGGCAGCTTTGGCTGGTGCATGGCCGATTACAACACCCACCGGGAATTTGGCAGCGGCGACCGCATCGTGCTACCACGGTGTGATGGATATGTTCCGCAACCCGAAGCTTTCGGCGGCGGTATATGCAAGCCAGTAAAACGTCCGCGTTCCCCTCGGACATCGTGCTGGAAGTCTCTTCCGGCATGGCACTGGGCGACCTGCCCGGCGGCGTTCCCACAGCCTGCTGGGTGTTCACCAACGCCGAAAGCGTGCGGCTGTACCGCGGCAACGACTACATTGCCGAGTTCACGCCTGACCGGCACGGCCGTTTTGCCGCCATGACGCATCCGCCCATTGAGATCAACGATTTTGTGGGTTCTTTGTTGGAAAAGTACGAGGGCATGGACCAGGCCTCCGCCCAGATGACAGCCGCTATCCTGAACGAGATGCGCCGGGATGCCATGGAGCTTTCGCCGCTTTCCAAGGCGCGGATGCTTTCGCTGCGGCTGAGCTGGAACGAGGTAGCCCGCATGTATTACAAATACATCGGCGTGCTGGGCACACCGTGCGCAGCCTACCGTTTTGAAGCCGTGTGGCATGGCCGCACCGTGCGCACCGTGGTGCGGGAACCGGTGCAGAGCGTCCGGCTGGAATGCACCGTGCACAACCCCATCCTCACTGACGGCCCCACCTGGGACTGCGCCGCTGTCAGCCTGCGCGCCATCGACCAGAACGGCAGCCTGCTGCCCTACTGCGGCGAAGCCGTTCAGCTGAGCGTGGACGGCCCGCTGAAGATCATTGGTCCCAGCGTGGTGCCGCTGCGCGGCGGCATGGCGGGCACCTACCTTGCCACCACCGGCGAAGCGGGCCGCGCCGTGCTGCACTGCCGCATGGAAGGTGCGCTGGATACCGATGCCGTGGTGACCATCCGTTGCCGGGAAGCTTAATTTCCGTCCCTTCATGATAGATTTTCACTCTGTTCAAAATTTCATCATGGTTGACTGGTATCCTAAGAACTGTAAAATAACGGCGGGCGCGCCCGCTTTGATTCCAAAACAAAGGATGCAGGAGTTATGAGAGAAAAATTCCGTCAGTTTATGATCGGCCGCTACGGTACCGATGGCCTGAACCAGTTTTTGAGCATCGCGTCCATCGTGCTGCTGCTGATCTCGCTGCTCACCCGCTTCAGCCTGTTCACATGGCTGGGTCTGGTGCTGCTGGTGCTGTGCTACTACCGCTCGCTCAGCCGCAACATTTCCAAGCGCACGGAGGAGAACTACCAGTACTATGCCCTGAAGGACCGCGTAGACCGTAAGTTCCGCGGTCTGAAGGATCAGTGGGCCAACCGCAAGCTCTACCACTACTACCGCTGCCCCAAGTGCCGCCAGAAGCTGCGTGTGCCCCGTGGCCGCGGCCGCATCCAGATCTCCTGCCCCCGCTGCGGCACCCAGTTCATCAAAAAGAGCTGAGCGGCCATGTTTGGTTATGTTGTGCCCAATCAGGCCGCGCTTTCGGACGAAGCACAAAAGCGCTACCGCACCGCCTACTGCGGGCTGTGCCGCCGCATCGACGCACTGCACGGCCTGCGGGGCCGCTTTACGCTGAGCTATGACCTCACCTTCCTGAACCTGCTGCTGTGCAGCCTGTACGAGGGTGAGACCGAAGCTTCTTCCGGCCACGACCGGTGCCCCATCCACCCCTTGGGCGGTGTGGAATGGCGGGCAGCCTCCCCCACCGATTACTGTGCAGATCTGAGCGTAGCCTTGCACTACTACAACGCCGAGGATAAGTGGAAGGACGACCGCAGCCTGCTGGGCCTTGGATATGAAAAGCTGCTTACCGGCTGTAAGCAGGCTGCCGAGAGCCGCTGGCCCCGTCAGTGCAGCGCCATCCGCACCTGTCTGGACAGGCTGGCAGAATATGAAGCTGCCGGGAGCGAAGATCTGGATGCCGTGTCCGGCTGCTTTGGCGAGCTGATGGCAGAGCTGTTCGACTACCGGCAGGATCACTGGTCACCGGAGCTGCGCAGCATCGGCTTCCATTTGGGCAAGTTCATCTACCTGCTGGATGCCTATGACGATCTGGAGCATGACCAGCGCAAGGGGGCCTACAATCCGCTGAAAGCACTCAGTCAGCAGCCCGGCTATGAGGAAGAGATGAAAGAGATCTTTGAGCTGCTGCTGGCACAGTGTGCCCAGAGCTTTGAACGCCTGCCCTGCGTGGAGGACGCAGACCTGCTGCGCAACATCCTTTACTCCGGCGTATGGCTCAAATACAACTGCAAAACAGCCAAGCAGGCCCGCAGCCGTGGCTGAATGGCGGCTTTGTCTTGATTTTTCCACGGCAATACGGTAGACTATAAACATTGCGCGGCACTGTGGCTGCGCGAAATGAGACGTGAGGAAGTATATCCATGAGAGACCCCTATGAGGTGCTGGGCGTTTCGCGCGGCGCAAGCGATGACGAGATCAAAAAAGCATACCGCGCCAAGTGCAAGCGCTGGCACCCGGACCTGAACCCCAACGATCCTACCGCCGAGGAGCACTTCAAGGAAGTGCAGGCGGCTTACGATGCCATTACCAAGGGCGAGACCGGCCCCCAGATGGGCGGAAATCCCTACGGCAGCTACCAACAACAGGGTTACGGCCAGCAGCAGGGTTATCAGAACGGTTACGGCGGTTTTGACGGATTCGATGGCTTTGACCCGTTCGGTTTCGGGTTTGGCTTTGGCGGCTACCAGCAGGGTTACGGCCAGCAGGGCGCAAGCTATTCCGGCTCCGACAGCCCGGAGATGCAGGCCGCCCGCAACTTTGTGGCCAATGGCCGCTATGCGGAGGCCCGCCGCGTGCTGGACGGCATGACCGGCCGCAATGCCCGGTGGTATTATCTGTCCTCCCTCGCAAATCAGGGCTTGGGCAACCGCATCGATGCGCTGCAGGATGCCCGCCGTGCCGTGCAGCTGGACCCGGGCAACACCGAGTACCAGATGCACCTGCGCCGGATGCAGAACCCCGGCCAGACCTACCGCACCACACAGGCCACCTACACCAGCCCCGGCGGCCTGATGCAGTGGTGCTGGAGCATGATCCTGCTGAACCTGCTTTGCAACTGCTGCTGCGGCGGCTGGGGCTTCCGGTTCCGCATGTGATCCCGTTTTTCTCATAGGATACAGCAAGACCCCGCACCTTCTGGTGCGGGGTCTTGTTTTTGCTTTACGACATCACTTTACGGTGATGTTGCGGCTGATCTTGCTGCAGGAGTAATTGCCGCCGATCTCTGCCGTCTGCACATAGGTGCCCGGCTCTGTGGGCAGCTCGCTGGTGGCATCACTGCCCCAGCCGGACTTCTTGTAGCTGTAGCGGATCTTATCGGTGGGCACCACCTGACCATCCACTTCCAGCACAGCCGCTTCATTGAAGCTCTGCAGCTCTTCGGCGGTCATGGGCTTTTCGGCCTGCTGTGCCCAGTACATGCGCACGCCGTTTGTCTTGGGCTTGATCTTGAACATGGCAAAGCCTGCGGTGTTCATATCGCTGCTTTCCAGCGCCAGTGCACCGGCCACATAGTTGCCGGCATCCACCGGCTGCTCGTCCAGATAAATGCGGCTGAACGCGCCCTCCGGCAGATACTTGCGGATCAGGTTCAGCGCAAGGCGCAGGCCGTTGGACACCTGATCGATGGTAGGCACATAGAAGTGCAGTACATCCATCACCGAGACGGCCTCATCGGCCACCCGCAGCAGCACGCTGACATCGTTGCCGTCGATCAGCTGCTTGAGGTAGCTGTACACATTGAACTCCTCTGCCTGATCCGGTGTCTTGGACATCTTCTTGGGCAGCGGGATCATCTTGAGCAGCGTGCGGATCTTATCCGACAGCACCAGCGTCACATAGCCATTCGCTTCGCCGCCAACGCCCACCACAACACCGATATACTGGGTATCGGCAGGGTTGGTCTGCACCTCCAGCTTGTAGTTGGAGCCATAAACAAGGTCGCCCGTGGCTTTGAGCCGGATGGAAACCATATCATTCTGCTGCTCCAGCGCTGCATTTTCCTGCGGCAGAGCTGCTGCGGCAAACACCGGCGTTGCTGCCGCGCTGAGCAGGAACACTGCTGCCAGTGCAAGAGCTATCAATCGTTTGGCCTTCATTGCTTAAGACCTCCTTATTCTATAAAGGGATCGCACAGCCGCGCCCCACGGCACACTGCGTCGGGAACCGGCATGATACCATGCCTGTTGCACCTCGATTTTACCGCAAAACGCTGTTTTGGTCAATAACGTGATTCAAGTAATTCAATTTTTTTTATATTTTATGCAAAAAAGAGGAACCTGCCCTCTTCCAGTGGTTTCTCCCTCAAGTTCATTCATCAATAAAATATTCCGGGTGGACGCTGCGGGCCTGCGCCACCGACTGCTTATACCGGCTCAGGTGGCTTTCCAGCGCTTCGCTCACGTCGTCCGTGCTGCCGTGCAGCAGTGCTTCCAGAATTGCCGTGTGCGAGGAGCAGACCGACTTGTTTTCCTCGGTCTGCAGGCTGAACTTGCGGATGCGCTCCACATGCTGCAGGCTGGCCAGCATGTGGTCGTAGTGAGCTTCCATGCCGCACAACTCAAAGGATTTGCGGTGGAATGCATTATCCAGCTCCAACATACGGGCAGTGCGGTCCGGCTGGCTCATATCCGCTTCCAGCACACGGTATGTCTCAATGTTGCTGCGGTATTCTTCCTCCTGCCGGGGTGTCACATGGCCGCGCAGCCGGTTCAGGATCTCTTTTTCCAGTGTATAGCGGGCAAACTGCTCCATCTCCATCAACTTCAGGTTGATGGGTGCCACATGGGTGCCGCTCTGCGGTTTGATGTCCACCATGCGGGCCAGATTGAGCATCAGCAAAGCCTCCCGCATGGGCGTGCGGCTGATGCCCAGCTCTTCGGCCAGCTCCCGGTCATTCAGCGGATCACCGGGCTTCAGCTCCATCGTGATGATCCGGCTGCGGATCGTCTGGTATGCCGTTTCGCGCGCACTCAGTAATGACATGTGGTCTCTCTCCCTTCAACCTCCGGTGTAAAGCAAAAATTGATATACTAGTATTGAAGTTATCAAGACCATATTACCCAACCACAGGGCGGCTGTCAAGTGTGGCTGCAACTAAAAATCGCCAACATTTTTCTCTGTTTTGTCAAGACAGGCCCCATGGCAGCACAAAAGCCCTCCGGGTGAAGGGCTTTTGCTGCGTTTACTTTTTAGCGGAACGGTACACCACCGGCACCCACACAAAGGCCACGGCCAGACCGCACACCACATCAATGATGGAGTGCTGCTTGGTGAACACGGTGGACGCACAGATCAGTGCAGCCCACACCCAGGCCAGAATTTTCAGGGCCGGGCGCTCCTTTGCCAGCTTGCTGTGGCTGAACGCCAGTGCCATGCAGGCCGAGCTTTGGCAATGGATGGACGGGCACACATTGACCGAGGCATCCGCCCTCCAGATCAGCTGCATGATGCTCATTGCAATGTTGCTGCGGCCCACCGCATCCACTGTGGGGCGGATATCCAGACCGTTGGGCAGCAGCATGTACAGGATCAGGCAGAAGGTCATGCCGGAAAACATGGTCAGGCAGAGCTTATCGTAGCTTTGGGTGTCGCACCACCACAGCAGGGCCGTCACACCAGCCAACAGCACAAACCAGCTGCAATACGGAAAGATGAACCACTCATTGAAGGGGATCAGATCATCAAGCGGGGCGTGGATGATATATTTGGGATCTTTGATGGTCAGATCCAGCCAGAAGAACCAGATCAGATACACCACCCAGTACAGCTGGAACCACAGGTGCGGGCGGCGCCGGCTCCACAATTGTTTGGGATTCATGGTATTTCTCCTATATTTTCAATGTGATAAGATATGATTATACCACATCACGCCATCTTGCGCAAACCTTTCCGGTGCGATAAAATAAAAAGAGTGTTGTAAACTTGCGCTCTGTTTTTGAGCGTACCTATTATAAAAGGAGCCATTATGTTGCAAAGCTTTCCCCTTGTCCGCCTTGCCGCGCTGGATCTGGACGGCACCCTGCTGAACCGGAACAACGAGGTCACCCTTGCCACCCGTCAAGCCATTGCCCGCGCTGTAGAGCATGGCGTGGTGGTGGTGCCCGCCACAGGCCGCCCACTGGCCAGTCTGCCGCCTGTTGTGGCAAAGCTGCCCGGCATCCGGTATGCCATCACCTCCAACGGTGCCGCCGTGTGGGACCTTGGCGATGACCCCATGGGTGCTGTGCACAGCCGCTATGCCAACGCTGCCCAGCGCCACACCAGCGAACCCGCCTGCCTGCTGCACCGCCTGATGCCGACAGAAGTGGCACGGGAAGCTTTTGACCTGTTCCAGCAGTACGATGGCGAGCTGAGCGTATTCAGCGACGGCCTTGCCATCAAGACTCCGGAGGGCATTGCAAAGCTCACCTCCCGCACCGCCCGCTTTCTCTCCTCCGAGGCGCGGCAGAACCTGACCGACGGCCGCTTTACCGTCATTCCCGGCATCGAGAGCTGGATGTCCCGCCAATGCGCACGAGATCGAAAAACTGTGCAATGTTCTTCGACAGCACCGAAAAGACCGCCGCTGCCCTGCCAAAGTTTCAGGCTATCCGGGCGTGGCCGTGGTGCAGGGTTCGCCGGGATAACATTGAAGTGACCGCTGCCGGTGTGGATAAGGGCAGTGCCCTGCTGGCTACTGGCCGACCTAGCTAGGGCACTCCCCACGAGAATACCCTTGCCGTGGGCGACAGCGAGAACGACCGCGCCATGCTGGAAA
>ENA-OQKV01000240-OQKV01000240.1-human-gut-metagenome-genome-assembly--contig:-NODE-240-length-22752-cov-4.339050_pt1 | contig 22752 bp, 19 predicted proteins | sample MGYA00242655_ERZ504811 | MGnify/ENA primary metagenome ERZ504811 (study PRJEB26092, sample SAMD00036406) | human gut metagenome | host: Homo sapiens | study: EMG produced TPA metagenomics assembly of...
GAAGATTAACAATGCAGTGGAAGAAGTTATTCGGAAGCTGGTGAAGAATCCTAAATTTGAAGAAGCAATTCTGAATAAAATCGGTTCAAGAATAGATACAGAAGAAATAGAAAAAGAGATTGAAGGATTAGAAAAGCAGCATAAGCAGCTGACAGGAGCAAAAGCAAGACTCGGACAGCAGATGGATAGTCTGGATATCATGGATAAATTTTATGAGAAGAAATATCAGGATATGGAGACAAGGTTATACCGTTTGTATGATGAGATTGAAGGCGTGGAGAACAGTATAGAAGAAGTCAAGAATCGCCTGCTGAATATCCGGCAACAGAAAATATCAGAAGAAAACGTCTATCAATTTCTTTTATATTTTGATAAACTATATGATAAGTTCACCGACCTGGAGAAGAAAGAATTTCTTAACAGCTTTGTAGAACAGGTGGACATTTACGAGCAGGAGCAGCCAGATGGCAGATTCCTGAAGCACATAAAGTTCCGTTTTCCGGTGTATTTTGGAGATAGAGAGACACAGGAACTTTGTTGGGACAACGAAAGTACCGTTGAAAGTTGCGCTTTATTGTCTAAACTAGAATAAAAACTGGATGAGAAGGTGACTAGTACATCGTTTTCGAAATAACTATACCACTCACTTGTCTGCGAATCCGATTGCACAGGTCTAAAAGCCTCAGCGTAGCCCGCTACGCCTGCGTTTTTATACCAGCACACTCGAATCCGCATCCTACGCGATTGGTATAGTTATTTACGAAACGATGTACTAGAATTCGAAGAATCGCCATATAAGTCAACAAATGCCGGGTAAACTGATGACTAGAATTCGAAGAATTGCCATATAAGTCAACGAATGCCGGGAAAGCAGATGACTGGAATTCGAAGAATCGCCATATAAGTCAACGAATATCGGGAAAGCATATGACTGGAATTTGAAGAATTGTCATATAAGTCAACGTATGTCAGGGAAACTGATGACTGGAATTTAAAGAATCATCATTTGAGTCAATACATGATTGATATTTGTTGACTAGGAGGTGCATATTTTTGGCATCGTGAAGCGTGTTGCTGTGAACAGTAACGAGGTGGTGCTTATGAGCTCCAGACTGACAAAAAATCTACTTGATAAATATAGATCAATATGATAAAATAAGGCCATTCTCCGCGAGGGAGTAATCGGCATATTCCGGAACATTTTTCAGATATGTTTTGAAGAGTGTGTAGTACTATCGACATAATGGTGCCATATGCACCCGGTATTACAGTAAACGATGAGACTCATGGACAGTTAAAACAGCTGTCTGTGTGTCTCTTTTTTTATGCTGCAGGAATATTACAGCAGTTCAGATAACATAAAAAAGTCTTCCGGGAAGGGTTCTATGTCACTGAAAAATTATTTTATACAGGAAAAGGAGCAAAAAACACATGAATATTTTTGAACTTTTTATACTGGCGATAGGCCTGTCTATGGATGCATTTGCAGTATCTGTCTGTAAGGGCCTTTCCCTAGGCAGAATCAATGCAAAGCATATGTGTATCGCAGGCGCATGGTTCGGGGGATTTCAGGCATTAATGCCCCTTGTGGGATATTTTGGCGGACGATTCTTTGCAGATAAGGTTACCCGATACAGTCACTGGGTAGCTTTTGTCCTTCTGGTGTTCATTGGTGCCGGCATGATCAAAGAATCGAAAGAGGAAGAACATGTAAATGCGGATATGGATATAAAATCCATGTTCATCCTTGCAGTGGCTACCAGTATTGATGCACTGGCAGTGGGAGTGACATTTGCTTTTCTGAAAGTAGAGATTGTATCAGCAGTATCCTTTATCGGTGTGATCACCTTTGTCTGTTCAGCAGCAGGGGTAAAGATAGGCAGTCTTTTTGGAATGAAATACAAATCCAAAGCGGAATTATGCGGAGGTATTATCCTTATCCTCATAGGTACAAAAATCCTGCTGGAAGGACTGGGAATGATATAAATAATAATTACAAATCTCAACTCAAACGTGTTATAATACTACTATTAATGAACAGGCATGAAATGATTATCCGCCTGAATAATTTAAATAACATATCAGGGAGGTTTCTATTATGAAAAAGTAAAAACAGCAGCAGCACTTTTATGCAGTGCATGTCTGGTACTTTCAGGAACTGCTGTACCGACAATGGCAGATTCAGTGAAGGTTGTGACGCTGGGAGCTGATCTTACTCAGGACCAGAAGAATACAATGATGAAATATTTTAATGTAGACAGTAACCAGGTACAGATTCTCACTATCACTAATCAGGATGAGAGAGATCATCTGAGTGCTTATGTACCGTTAGAGCAGATCGGAACCAGAACAGTGAGCTGTGCATATGTAAAGCCGACTCAGTCAGGCGGTATCAAAGTAAGAACAGCCAACCTTAACTGGGTAACATGTAACATGATCGCAACGTCACTTTCCACATCAGGTGTCAAGAACTGTGAAGTTGTAGCCGCCTGCCCGTTTGAGGTATCCGGCACCGGAGCGCTTACAGGTATTCAGATGGCGTACGAGACAGCTACAGGGGAGCAGCTTGACAGCACGAAGAAAGAACTTGCTACAGAGGAAATGGTAGTGACAGGAAATCTGGCTGATGAGGTTGGAAAGAATGATGCAACTACTGTTATGAATAACTCGAAGATACAGGTTATCAAAGATAATGTCCAGAATGTGGATGATATCTATAATATCGTAGTAAATGTTGCTCAGCAGAATAATGTAAATCTGGATTCTGACCAGATTAATAAGATCGTAGAGCTTCTGAAACAGATTGCGCAGCAGGAGTACAATTATGATGATGTAAAAGCAACACTGGAGCAGGTAGAACAGAATACATCCGGTGATAATGATGAGCTTGGTGATATTGATGATGAAAAGGATGACACTGTAAATGCAGGTGATCCAGCAGATGGTGATGATATCCTGAATAATGTGGATAACAGTGCTTTAGGCGGAGATATCGTAGAGAGTTCCACAGAGAATCCATCGCTGGAGGAGGATTCAGGTCTGATTGAGGACGACGGGGACGATCAGAGTGACGGAGACCTCAGCGAAACAGAGGAACCGCAGGAGCCGGATGGTGATGAAACTACGGATGACAGTACGCTTGGAAATACAGATGAAGGTGATACAGACTCCGATGAAGGAACAGATGATACAGAAAATGATACCACATCAGATGAATTGGATACTTCTGCACTGACAGAAGATCAGAAAACCATGTTTGATAAAGCTGAGAATTTCTGCAAGGGAGAATATGAAGGCGATACCACTGCTCTTACAACAGCTATGGAAGATGAAACAGCAACAGCTTCCGTAACTCTTGATGCTGAAAATGGTGCAACTCTTGCTAAGAATGTGGAGAAGGCATATCTGAAAATTCTTACAGAAGGCACAGCTTCTTATCAGGCAGAAGGAACAGAGATTTACATGAGCACAGAGCTCAATATGGTAGATAAGTCCATGAAGGAAATCTTCGGATTAAGTGCAGATGCACAGGCAAGTCCGGAGCTTGGAGAACTTTCAGATGATGACAGACAGACCTTATATAATGAAACAATGAAATTCTTTGAGAAACTCTACGGAGAAAGCACAGAGACTTATGATACAACGGATGCAGATTCCACAGAGACTGCAGGCGGCGAGGAAAATGCAGAATAATCAAAGCATCATGCAGATTTCAGAGAATAAGGATGGTTCTGCAAAGGTATTGTTCAGGATACGAAAAGCAGAGATGACAGATGTGGATGAGATCATGGCTGTTATGCATGAAGCGAAGAATGATAAAGATCATCCGGACTGGTTTGTATCTGATGATGAGGAATATGTCAGGACACATATAGAAGAACAGGGTTTTGTGATCGTGGCACAGACAGCAGATGGTTCTGTTGCGGGTTTCTTCCTTATTAAATATCCTGAAAACAGGGAAGATAATCTGGGAACTTATCTTGATTTTGATGAGGAACAGCTTTCCCATGTTGCAGTTATGGATTCGGCAGTTGTGTGTTGTGCATACAGGGGAAACGGGCTGCAGGGGCATATGCTGGAAGAAGCGGAGAGATTGCTGGATACAGACCAATATTATTATCTGATGTGCACCATACATCCGGATAATCAGTTCAGCAGACATAATATGGAAATCCATGGATATGAAGTTAAGAGAACGGCACTCTGTTACGGAGGTCTGCCAAGATGTATCCTTCTTAAGGATTTAACCGAATCAGGGAAGTCCCCTGCACAGGTTGTGAAAAGCAGCAAACAATAATAGCAATGGAAAGCAGTTGGTGAAATTTTTGTGATTTTGCCGGCTGCTTTTTGTTATGTATGGAAAAAATGAGATGAATGTGATAAAATGATGTGATTATAGCAATCCTCGTAAATAATGAATCTTAATCCGGCCCATCAGAGTGTGAAACCTGAAACTGTCTTAAATGCATTATTTATGTTACTGTTCACTGGTAATATCCCGCGAGGTGTTTTTTGTGAGCGAAGGTCACAGAAAACCCGAGACATACTGCGCGAATTTATGCGATTAGCATAAATTAAGTTTGCGAAGCAAACGATACTCCTTGGGCTTTGCACAAGGAGGTTCATATTTCCTGCATCGCGAAGCGTGTTGCTGGGAACGGAGTGAACAGTAACTTATTTATGAGGGCTGCTATAGAAAACAGAGTCATATAATTGACAAAAGATAAACATAAAAAAATACAAGGAGAAATACGAATGGGAATGGCAGTAGTAACTCTGAAAAAGGGAGAGGGAAGACTTCTGAAATCCGGCGGAATGTGGATTTTTGATAATGAGATAGATACAGTCATGGGAAATTTCGAGAACGGTGATATTGTACTTGTCCATGATTTTGACGGATATCCTATGGGAAGAGGGTTCATTAATACTAATTCTAAGATTACGGTACGTCTTATGACCAGAGATGAAAATGTTGATATTAATGAAGAACTTTTGGAGAAGCGTGTACGTGATGCATGGGAATATCGTAAGAAAGTGGTAGATACAGGATGCTGTCGTCTGATTTTTGCAGAGGCAGATTTCCTTCCGGGAATTGTGGTGGATAAATTTTCGGATGTACTGGTAGTTCAGTCACTGGCTCTGGGGATCGATCGTTTTAAAGAAACAATCGTAGAACTCCTCAGGAAAGTCCTGGCAGAAGATGGGATCACTATTCGCGGTGTTTACGAAAGAAGCGATGTGAAGGTGCGCAAACAGGAAGGAATGGAAATGGTTAAGGGTTTTATAGGACCAGAGTTTCCAACACTTGTGCAGATTGAAGAAAATGGTGTAAAATATGAAGTTGACGTAAAAGACGGGCAGAAAACAGGATTTTTCCTGGATCAGAAATATAACAGGCTTGCAATTCAGAAGCTCTGTAAGAATGCGAAAGTTCTGGATTGCTTTTACACATACAGGTTCTTTTGCACTGAATGCGGGAATCGCAGGAGCTGCGAGCGTAACCGGTGTGGACGCCTCTCAGCTGGCAGTAGATCAGGCAACCGCTAATGCGACATTGAATGGTTTATCCGACAATGTGAAATTTATTTGTGAGGATGTTTTTGAACTGCTCCCTGAGCTGGAAGAGAAAGGTGAGAAATTTGATGTTGTAATTCTTGATCCTCCTGCATTTACCAAGTCCAGAAATTCCATTAAAAATGCAGTAAAAGGATACAGAGAGATTAATCTGCGTGCCATGAAACTGGTAAAAGACGGCGGATTTCTGGCAACCTGTTCCTGTTCTCATTTTATGGACTATGAATTATTTACCAAAACCATCGGACAGGCAGCAAAGAATGTACATAAAAGACTTCGCCAGGTAGAATACAGGACACAGGCACCGGATCATCCAATCCTGTGGGCGGCAGATGAGTCTTATTATCTGAAGTTCTATATCTTCCAGGTATGCAATGACAGATAATTATATAATATGATATCAGAGCCAGAGTGTACTTGCACGATAAGATTTTTGAGAAAACAGGGATTTCTGTAGCAGAGCAGAGAATTCCGGATGTTTGAGAATAAAGAAAGAGAGGAAATAATATTATGAGTTTCAGAGAAGTAAAAGCAGAAGAACTGACAATGAATCCATTTACCAAGATTGGAAAGGAATGGCTGCTGATCACAGCCGGAAATGAAGAAAAATGCAATACCATGACAGCAAGTTGGGGTGCAATGGGTGTTATGTGGGGAAAGAACGCAGTGACAGTGTATATCCGTCCTCAGAGATACACCAAGGAATTTGTGGACAGGGAAGATACATTTACAATTTCTGTTCTGGGAGAAGAGTATCGCAAGGCATTAAATTATTGCGGAAAGGTTTCCGGAAAAAATGCGGATAACAAGATTAAAGAAGCAGGACTGACTCCTTACTTTACAGACGGAACAGCCGGAATTGAAGAAGCTGACATGATCATGGTCTGCAAAAAAATGTATCATGATGAGATTAAACCGGAATGCTTTGATGCCGGGGAAAACGACGGTAAGTGGTATCCGCAGAAAGACTACCATACCATGTATATTGCAGAGATCCTGAAAGTTCTTGTCAGAGAGTAAAAAAATGCATTACAAACAGTAAAAAAGAGGTAGTTTAATGAAAGACAAATTAAACAGATTCATGCAGGGGCGTTATGGAGTGGATAATTTTGCAAGATTCACTCTCGGTGTGGCACTTTTCGTCATTGTTGTAGGTTCTTTTATGAGACAAAACGCAGCCGGAGGCGTTCTGGATACAGTTGGATTTATTCTTATCATTTATACATATTTCAGAATCCTTTCCAGAAATATCTCTGCACGATATGCGGAAAAACCAGAAATATCTGGGATATACTCAGAAAATCCGCAGCCGGTTTACCAGAGAAAAAAATATGATGGAGCAGAGAAAAACACATCATATCTATACCTGCCCGGGTTGTGGACAGAAAATTCGTATTCCCAGAGGAAAAGGACAGAAGGTAGAGATTGAATGTCCGAAATGTCATGAGAAGTTTATCAAAAGACGTTGATTTGCTGCAAACACGCTCTGGCAGATCATCATAAGTTATGGGCTGGAGGAATTATGTTTGGTTATATAGTAATGAATAAGCCTGAAATCAAGTTTAAAGATTTTGATCTGTACAGATCTTTTTACTGTGGATTGTGCAGAGAACTCAAAAGTAAATATGGAATATCAGGACAGATTTCTCTGACTTATGATATGACATTTGTGGTGATTCTTCTCAGTGCGCTTTATGAGCCGCACACACAAAAGGGAAGCACAAGATGTATCATTCATCCGGTCTGTAAACAGCCGGTCAGAAGAAATATAGTGACAGAATATGCGGCAGATATGAATGTACTTCTTACTTATTATAAATGCCGGGACGACTGGGAGGATGAAAAAAAGTAACTGCTCTTGGTTATTCAAAAGTTCTTCAGGGAAAAGTGAAAAAACTGGATCAGAAATATCCGGATAAATCCCGAAGAATACAGAAGCTTCTCAGTGAATTGTCTGAGATGGAGAAATCCGGAGAAAAAGACATTGACAAAATGGCGGGCTGTTTCGGAAAAAATTATGGAAGAGATTTTTGCATGGAAACAGGATGTATGGGAAGATACTCTGCGCAGAATGGGATTTTTTCTTGGCAAATTTATTTATCTTCTGGATGCATACGATGATGTGGAAGAGGATATAAAAAATAAAAATTACAATCCTTTTTCAGAACAATATATAATAGAAGGGTTCGATGAGCAGGTACGCCGGATTCTGATCATGATGATGGCGCAGACCTGCAGGGAGTTTGAGAAACTTCCTATTATAAAATACACTGATATTTTGAGAAATATTCTTTACTCAGGGGTATGGTGTCGGTTTGAGGTGATACATAAGAAGAGAAAAGAAGCAGGAGAGAAAGATAATGATTGATCCGTACAGTATACTGGGGATTTCCAGAGATGCATCCGATGAGGAAGTGAAGAAGGCATATCGTAAGATGAGCAGAAAGTATCATCCGGATGCCAATATTGACAATCCGAATAAAGAACAGGCTGAGGAGAAATTCAAGCAGGTTCAGCAGGCTTATGAGCAGATTATGAAGGAAAGAGAGCAGGGAATCGATTACGGGAATTATGGCAGCAATAATTACGGTGGTTTTGGCGGATTTTCCGGACAGGCAGACTCTGGCTATCAGGATGAAGAGTCTATGCGCAGGCAGGCGGCAGCCAATTATATCCAGAGCGGTCATTATCGTGAGGCTATGAATGTTCTGCAGTCACTTTCACAGAGGAACGGACAGTGGTATTATCTGTCTTCCATGGCAAACATGGGACTTGGAAATAACGTAAATGCATTGAATGATATTAAGCAGGCTATCCGTCTGGAACCGGATAATGTACAGTATCAGATGGTTTTGCAGCAGATGGAAGGCGGAGGAAACTGGTATCAGGAGATGCAGAATCCTTTTGGAGGTATGCCGACAGGCGGTGATGATTATTGTATGAAGCTGTGCCTGGCAAATATGGCATGCAGTCTGTGTTGCCCGGGAAGCGGCATATTTTGCTGCTAAAACGTTATTGTTCACTCCGTTCTCAGTAACGTAGTCAAAATTCATTCCAGATTGCCTGCGGCAATGGAATTTTGGTAATAATTGGATTGACAATTAAAAGTGAAAATATTACTATAGTAAAGTGATAATGTGCAACTGTAATGATATGCAACAGTTGCGAACATATAATTAAAGTTACAGGAGGAAATCATAATGAGTATTCGTATTGGTATTTTAGGCTACGGCAATCTTGGCCGCGGTGTAGAGTGCGCAATCAAACATAATCCGGATCTGGAGCTTGTTGCTGTATTTACACGTCGTGCTCCGGAAACTGTTAAAATCCTTACAGAGACAGCAGCGGTATATTCTGTCAATGATGCCGAAAAAATGAAAGATAAGATCGATGTACTTATCATCTGTGGCGGAAGTGCAACAGATCTGCCGAAACAGACACCGGAATATGCGAAGATGTTTAATGTAATTGACAGCTTTGATACACATGCAAGAATTCCTGAGCATTTTGATTCAGTAGATGCAGCTGCAAAAGAAAGCGGTCATATCGGAATTATTTCAGTGGGCTGGGATCCGGGAATGTTCTCACTGAACCGTCTCTATGCAAATGCAATCCTTACAAACGGAAAGGATTATACATTCTGGGGCAAGGGTGTAAGCCAGGGACACTCAGATGCAGTACGCCGTATCAAAGGTGTAAAAGATGCAAAACAGTATACAATTCCTGTTGAAGCAGCACTGGAAGCAGTGAGAAACGGAGAAAATCCGGATCTTACAACAAGACAGAAACATACAAGAGAATGCTTTGTAGTTGCAGAGGAAGGTGCGGATCTGGCGCAGATTGAGAATGATATCAAGACTATGCCTAACTATTTCTCTGACTATGACACAACTGTACATTTTATTTCTGAAGAAGAACTGAAGCGAGATCACAGTGGAATCCCACATGGCGGTTTCGTGATCCGATCCGGAAAAACGGGCTGGAATGATGAGAACAATCATGTGATCGAATATAGTCTGAAGCTGGATTCCAATCCGGAGTTTACATCTTCTGTACTTGTTGCATATGCAAGAGCTGCATATCGTATGAATAAAGAAGGACAGAGTGGTGCGAAGACCGTATTTGATGTGGCACCTGCTTATTTATGTGCTGCTGATGGTGCTGAATTAAGAAAGCATCTGTTGTGATCAGGGATATAAGATAATATTCTGTCTGTTGAAAAAATAAAGAGAAAACAGGTATACAGGTTATATTTCACAGTATTATCTTGTGAAAAGAGACAAAGTATTTGTGTACTTTGTCTCTTTTTTTATGGAACAGACTGTGAAAAATTAGTGAATGTTTAACAGAATTTTACTTGTCTGTTGACGGGATATTTAAAGTGTAATATAATAGAGTCATAGAAACGTAATAACATTGTAAAAAACTTTGTTAAACCTTAGAGCGTATCTGAGAAGTATGTGAGATATCAGAGCGATACCCACGATTCATACTTTTCAGACACGCTCTGATAATGAAAAAAGAAAAGGAAGGTATGTATGCAAAACGTAAACAGGAAGTTTAAAATCTGGGGGGCACTTCTGTTTCTGCTGTTTTTTGCTGTGGGAGTTTCCATGTATTTTACTGCGGCAAATGTACAGGCTGCAACGAAAACAGGTTTTGTAACTATTAACGGAGAGTCATACTACATAAATGAAGATGGCTCTAAACAGAAGGGCTGGCTGGAACTTGAAGGAAAGAAATATTACTTTAACACAAAGACCGGTGTTCAGGTAAAGGGCTGGGTTACTGACAGTAAAGGACGAAAGAGATATTTCAGTAAACAGGCTGGTATCATGATGACAGGCTGGGTCACTGATTCAAAGGATCAGAAAAGATATTTTAATCCATCTACCGGATTCATGCAGACGAAATGGCTGACATTGAAGGGAAAGAGATATTATTTCTACAGTAACAGTGGAGTGGCTGCCTGCAAGACATTCCTTACAGACAGTAAGAAAAATACCAGATATTTTACAAGTGCATGTTATATGCTTACCGGTTGGACAAAGAATTCCAGCAATGAATACAGATATTTTGAAACTGAAGACGGAATTATGGCAAAAGGTTTCCAGACACTCGACGGAAAAAAATATTATTTTAATACAGGCAGCGGCAAGATGGCTGTAGGCTGGACGACAATTGATGGAAATAAGTATTATTTTGATAAGGAAACAGGTGTGATGGCTACCGGAGATGTAACAATTGATGGACAGAAATACCATTTTAATTCCAATGGTATATTGAGCAATACTACAAGTCCGACCGGTTCCAGAACAATCAAGAATTATCTGGCAGGTGCATTACAGCCTGTTGGTCAGGCTTTGTACGTATGGGGTGGCGGATGGAATGATTCCACCAGAAAAGGAACAAGTCAGACAATGACTGATTTCTATAACAGTCAGAGCAGCAGTTATGATTACAATAACTACAGAGATCTCAGCACAGCCAACAGAGCAAAAGGTTTTGACTGTTCCGGTTTCGTAGGATGGTCAGCTTATCAGGTAATGCAGAGTAAGTCCGGTGTAGGAAGCGGATATACAGTAGTTTCCGGTGAGATTGGTTCTTATTATAAGTCCATGGGCTGGGGAAGTATTCTCACTCAGGCGAATCTGGCAAGTGATGACTGGACAGTATATCCCGGAGATGTGGGATATGACAGTGGACATACATGGATCATTCTCGGACAGTGTGCTGATAAGAGTGCAGTGATCGTGCATTCTACCCCGAATGCAGGTGTTCAGATTGCAGGTACACCTACTCCGTCCGGTGGTTATTCCAGTCAGGCGATTGCACTGGCACAGAAGTATATGTCAAGATATCCGGGATATACCAAGTATGATTATCATACTTCATCTGGTAACTATATCAGAAGAGGTAATTATCTGAGATGGAACAGAAGTACGCTTTCTGATCCGGATGGGTATATGAATATGACCGCAGACCAGATTCTTGCAGATCTGTTTAGCTGAGAAGTGAATAGTTAAGAAAATGGAAGCAGCTTTCGAAAGAGGAGGCTGCTTCTTTTTTTGCGTTCTGTAGTAATTCCATAAATAATGCAAACAATCCAATCCACTATAGCGTGAAGTCCTGCTACGTTACTGTCCACTCCGTTCACAGTAACGTAGCCAAAATTCATTCCAGATTGCCTGCGGCAATGGAATTTTGGTTTGTATGTCTCGGGATTTTGGCATATTCATGCCAAAACACCTCGCGGGATAGTGGTGTGTGAACAGTAACCCTGCATCAGATATCTTTGTCCTGTGTTAAATTATTACAAACATGAAATGGAATATGTTTGAATTGTAGAAAGAAATGCGAAGAATAACAAAAAGATTAATAAATGTTACAGAAATATAAAATTTATGGTAATTAATCCTTGCGTTTTTGAGTGTGGTGTGTTAATATGTATAAGAATTAACTTAGATATTGCAAAAACATTAAGATATAGAAAGAAAATGTTACGAGGGTGAGAATTCATGAAGAAAAGAATTGTATGTCTTACATTAGCACTCCTGATGAGCGCAACACAGGTTGTTAGTGTAAGCGCTTCAAGAGAGGATGAATTGAGAGAAGAGCAGGCGATCACAAGTCAGCAGCTGGATGCGACATATTCCAGAATGGATGAGCTTGCATATGCGAAATCACAGCTTGAGAATGAGATTTCCGAACTGGATTCCAATCTTGTAAGTGTTATGGTTTCTATTGATACTCTTAAAGGAGATATCGATAATAAAGAAGTAGATATTATTAAGACAAAACAGGATCTGGCTAAGGCTCAGAAGGCGAGAGATAAGCAGTATGAGAGCATGAAGCTTCGTATTCAGGCACTGTATGAACAGGGTGGGGATGCAGCGTGGTTTCAGATGATGCTTAATTCAGAAGATTTGAGTGAACTTCTGACACGTGCTGAGAATACACAGCAGATGTATGAGCAGGACAGAAAGAACCTTGATAAATATGTGAATACTATTAATGAGGTAAATAATTTAAAGACTCAGTATGAATCTGACAAAGCAGAACTGGAGGAGATGAAGGCTTCTTATGAACAGCAGTCTTATGATCTTCAGTGCCAGATTGATCAGAAGAAATCTGAATCAGCCGATTATGAGAATGAAATTGCATATGCACAGCAGCAGGCGACAGAATATGCAAATCTGTTAGCGGAACAGACAGCTGAAATTCAGAGACTGGAAGCTGAGAGAATTGCAGCAGAAGAAGAGGCAAGACGACAGGCTGAGGAAGAGGCTGCAAGACAGGCGGCAGAAGAAGAGGCAGCAGCAAAAGCTGCAGAGCAGGAACAGGACTCCGAATCAGAAGACGAAGAAAATATAGAGTATGATGAAGACGGAAATGAGATTGAGAATACTGATGATGCGGATAATGAATCTGATGAGTCTGAATCAGATGATGGTGTAGAATATGATGAAAATGGTGATCCTGTTGACAATGCAGGAGCTTCCGATGATGTAGAGTACGATGAGTATGGCAATGTGATTGATTCTGATAATACAGTTTCACCAGATGATTATGAGAGTGAACAGTCATCTGATTCAGATAGTTCTTCATCTTCAGGTTCAGGATCAGGATCTTCTGTAGTAGACTTTGCAACACAGTTTGTTGGCAATCCATATGTATGGGGCGGTACAAGCCTTACAGGTGGAGCTGACTGTTCAGGATTTACACAGAGTGTATATGCAAACTTCGGAGTAAGTCTTCCGAGAACTTCTTATGAACAGCAGAATGCCGGTACAGAAGTATCTTATGCTGATGCACAGCCGGGCGATTTGATCTGCTACGGTGGACACGTTGCAATCTATATGGGGAATGGACGTATCGTTCATGCATCGAACTCTGTAGATGGAATTAAGATCAGTGATAACGCAGCGTACAGAACGATTGTTTCTGTAAGAAGACTGGTATAATTAAATAAGTATAAATAATTAAATTTATAGGGGTTGAAAAGGAGTATCGCTAAGGGGGCTGATGCTCCTTTTCTTTATGTATAAGTTACCATTATTCCGCGAGGTGTTTTGGCATGAATATGCCAAAATTCCGAGACATACCGCGCGAATTTATGCGATTAGCATAAATTCTGTGCATTGCGAAGCGTGTTGCTGTGAACGGAGTGAACCGTAACCATGTATAATATTTTACCGACTTTCAGGTGGATTTTACCTTGACATAAAATTGGATGGATAGTACAGTTTATGTAACTGAAGAGATACATATAAAATTTTAAATCTGTTTTTGGAGACATCAGTGGGAAAGAATATTCTCATGAATTATCCGGATTATAGTTGAATAGTGAAAGCGAGGAATGATAAATGGCAAATGACCATGTAGAACACATAAGAATTGTACAGGAAACGGTTGCTGGCAAGGAGATTACTTTTGCACATGTAATGGGAGGGCCGGCTCCGGTCATATACCAGAAGCTTGGACTGAATCCGCAGGTGGATTACCGTTCATCTGCAATCGGAATTATGAATATGACACCGCCTGAATCTGCAGTAATCGCATCTGATATTGCGGTAAAAAGCGGAAATGTTTATCTGGGATTTGCAGATCGATTTACAGGCACACTGATCATTACGGGAGAGATTTCCGATGTAATGTCAGCGATGACTGAGGTTGTGGATTATTTCAGAGACACTTTGGGTTATGTAGTCTGCAAGATTACCAAAAGATAGGAAGTGTTGGGATGGCAGGGATGACAACCAGAGAATTACTGGAAAAGCTTTATAACCAGGATTATGAGAAATTAAAGGGAAAAAAGCTGCGTATGACCAGGGTAAGGGTTCCGGGAAAGGAAGTGTGCCTGGCGCATGTGATCAATCCTTCACAGAGCTGTATTTATCAGAATCTTGGTCTGCATATTGGAGTCCATGAGGGAGAAGACCACACAGGAGAAGCAATTGGAATGATTCGTTTTACCCCATGGGAAGCAGTGGTTGTAGCTGCTGATATTGCAGTGAAAAGTGCAAATGTGGAGATTGGTTTCATGGATCGCTTCAGCGGATCATTGATCCTTACGGGAGGTCTGACGGAAGTTCAGACTGCAGTGGAAGAAGTGGTGAAATTTTTTAGAGAGGTGCTTGGCTTTAAGACTTGTGCAGTTCACAAAAGTTAAAACATACGAAAAGTCAGTTATTCTGTACCGATGGTGCTTATGTAACTGCCGGAATAGCTGAGAGAAGTGAAAGGGACAGACATTAAATATGAAGAAAATATTTCTGATGGGCAGAAGTGAAGCAGGTAAGACTTCATTAACGCAGGCATTAAAAGGCGAAAAACTTCATTATGTAAAAACGCAGTATACGAATACGGATGATGATACCATTGATTCTCCGGGAGAGTATGCAGAGTCCAAGCATTTCAGCGTAGGGCTGGCCTGTTTTTCTTTTGAAGCAGATGTGGTGGCAATGGTACAGTCAGCAGATGAACCTTTCAGTTTGTTTGGCTATGGCAGTAATGCATTTATTCTGAGACCACTGATAGGAATCATTACGAAAATAGATTCTCCTTATGCGAATGTTCCAATGGTGCGTCAGTGGATGCTGAATGCAGGATGTGAAAGAATTTTTCTGGTAAACAATGTGACCGGAGAGGGGATTGATGAGCTGAGAGCGTTTTTGAATGAGGATGTTCCAAAGCTGAGTCTGGAAGAAGCAAAATTCAGACAGAGTCTTGGTCTGAATGAATGGGATCCGCTGCCGGAAGGTGTGGAATATTGAAAAATATATTGATAAATAGTTGACAAGCTTGCTGCAGGGTGTTATTATAATGACAGTATAATTCCATACAGAACATATTAAGTGCTGATACTGTGAGAAAGAACAGTACAGAAAGAGGGAATCAGGTGAGAAACCTGAGCGATCCGGTCACTGTAACAGAGGAGCAAATCTCAGAATGTCCATTGTGCCATAGCATGAGAAGGAGAGAGGAGCGATGAGCCTGGAGCCAGGAAACCTGCTTGGTATGGCGAGGTTAAACTTCCGTGTAAAGTGTAACAACCAACTCCGTTGAATCCGCAGCTTCGGAGTGTTGTCTGCTTTTATCTGAAGGCAGACATTTTTTTATGGAATGCGCCTGTTCTTTATGAATTATACATGATTAAATGGCAGGCGATACTACTTCGGATTTATTCGTTCCCTCCGCGCACTCATGAACGGATTTTTTTCTACCCCGGGGTAGCATCGCTCCCTCTTATTAATTTTAAATGTATGATCTGTGAAAAATACTGTAATGAATTTTCAATGCTTTGTTATGTGAAGAGAAATTGATAATTTATTAGAGTATTTTTTTATTTCGTCCTCTGATGGGTGGGATTGATGGAGACTGAGAAAACGGAATTATTCTGGAAAGATAAAAACTTGCAACAGGAGAGGAGAGGTAGCAATGGAGAAACCTTATTGGGAAGGGAAAGAATATTCTTATTTCAGCCATAAGAAATGTGAATTTTTTCCGTGTCATAAGAATGCAGATCCGGATGATTTTAACTGTCTGTTCTGTTATTGCCCGCTATATGCCCTGGGTGAGAAATGCGGTGGGAATTTCCGGTATACGGAAAAGGGAATTAAAGACTGCACAAACTGTATGCTTCCGCATAAGCGAAAAAACTATGGATATGTCACAGGAAAATACCAGGAACTGGCTGATATGATGAAAAGAGCAAAGGAAAGTATCAGCAAATAAGAGGAGAATGCGTCGCTGCTTAGAACGGAGTGAACAGTAACAATGTGTCAGATTAGCACAAATAAGAAAGAACGATTTTCATTGTAATACAATGCTTGTTCTGCTAGAATAAGGATAGCAAAAGAGAAGAGTCTGTAAGATTTTCAAGTCTGTTCTGAGTTAGTATATAAAGCACTTCACACACATTTTCCACACTTTTCACATGCACAGAAGAAAATGCATCACAGGCATTTGACGTCTTTTCCTGGCGACATTTTCTTGTCGGCAGAGCTCTGCATTTCTACATAGAGCCGTCGGAAAACAGGGAAAATTCACTGTTTTCCGACGGTTTTTGTCATTGATCATAGTTGAAAAACAAAAAGACACTGATATAATGATATTATATTTATGTAAAGGAGTTAACTACTACATGAAAAAAAGAAATACAGCGATACGCGCATTGTCAGTTTTTCTGGCTTATGCAATGGTTTGTACATCGGTACCCGCTGCGGGTCAGGAAATGTTTGGATCCGGAGTCAACAGGGAGACAGAAGAAAATACATCAGATCTGAAAGACTTTCAAAGTTCACAGGCAGATGAATTTGGAACAGATACGGGATCGGATGCAGAATTGTTCGGAAGCGATGATGCAAAACAGGAGTTTCAGGATGGAGAAAACTCAGAAGAGGGTACAGACGGAATCAGGTATATTAAGGGTCGTCCGTTGACAGAAGAGGAAAGAAAGGAAGAACTGGAACCCTTTAAAAATTTAAAACCTTTGGATCCAGGAATTGAAGTGGAGAGTGATCTGACATCAGTTTATGCTGCATATGGAAACAGGGAGGCTGCATTTCCATCTTCCTATGATGCCAGAAAGGAAGGATTAGTTACGCCCGTAAAGAATCAGAATCCATTTGGAACCTGCTGGGCTTTTGGTATGGCAGCAATCATGGAGACTTCGCTTCTGGCACAGAACAAAGGAACCTACGATCTGTCAGAAGAACATTTATCATATTTTTTCTCCAACAGACAGAATGATCCTCTTGGAAATACCCCTGATGATAAGAATTATGTACTGGGAAATTATCACGTGATAGGAGGTAATGATCACCTGGCGGCGATTTATCTCAGTACATGGTCGGGAATGACCACAGAGGCCGATGTACCATTTCCTACGGATTCTTCGCATCAGAATGATCTGACTGTACAGATTCCGGAAAGTAAGGCTTATAATTCAGCGGCATATCTGAAAAATGCATCTGTTTCCAAATACAGTGAGGAACGTATGAAAGAAATGCTGCTGAATGACCATGCAGTATCCATTATGCTTTATATGAAGGAAAGTTATGTAAAATCCGGACACAGCTGCATATTGTTATCCTGTTGGAAAATCAAATTCGACTGTAATTAATCATATTGTGACAGTGGTCGGATGGGATGATACGTATTCAAAGGATAATTTCCTTCCTGTTTCCAATGTAACATCTGATGGTGCGTGGATCATCAAAAACAGTTGGGGGGGAGAAGAAAGGAGACGGAGGATATTACTATCTTTCTTATCAGGATCCCAATATCAGTAAACTTGTAAGTGCAGAGGCAGTGGCTGCTTCGGATCAAAAGTACAGGAATAATTATTTTTATGATGGTTCTTCAGCACTTTCAGTGATTCCGATACAGGCGGGACAGTCAGTAGCAGCAGTTTATGAGACAACTGCAGGAAAGGGAAAAGCAGAAGTCCTGGGGGAGGTTAATCTTGTTACAAACAGTGACAATGCCTGTTACAAAATTCAGATATACACCGATCTGACAGATCCATATGACCCGGAAAGCGGGACCGCTGCATATGCTGCTCCATATGAGTTTGAACAGCCAATCGCAGGTGTACAGACTATCAGTGTACCAGAGGTGGTTTTGAAACAGGGAAGCAGATATTCTGTTGTGATCACAAACAGTGGGATTGACAAAATCAGCTTTGGAGTGGAAGCAAAGTCCAGTTATGGAAACTGGTTTACCTGTACGGCGGGGATAGAAACAGGGCAGACATTCTATAAGAGTGCATCGGAAACGGCCAGGTGGACAGATGGAAAGACGAAAAACTGGACGGCAAGGATCAAGGCACATACAAGGACCCTGAATCAGTCATGGGTGCCGGATACACCGGTATTTCAGGTGAAGGCATATAATTCCGGATACAACCTTATTTCATGGAAAAAAGTTTCCGGAGCTACAGGATATTATGTGTACAGAAAACCTGCAGCAGGTGGGAAGTGGTCCCAAATTGCAGATGTCGGGACATCGGAATTAAAATATAAAGATAGTAAGGTTACGGCTAATGCATCATACCGTTATACAGTAAAAGCATATTATGAAGCATCCGGAAAAAGATATTCAGGTAAATATAAAACCGGCGATGTGATTAAAGCAGCACCTGCAGTGCAGAAGGTTACTTCTGTGAAATCTGAGAAAAATGGAATCCGTATCCGGTGGAAGCCTCAGAAAAAATGTGACGGCTATTATATTTACAGAAAGAAAAAAGGTGGTTCCTATCAATTGATAAAGAAAATTTCCAATGGAAATAGTTCTTCTTATCTGGACAAAAAAGCACAAAAAGGTGTATCATACTATTATGCGGTAAAAGCATATGTTAAAGAGCCATATGGAAATACATACAGCAAATATAAAAGTTCATCTGCTGTAAAAAGAAAATAGGAAATGAAGGAAAGAGATTATGAAGAGAAGGTTTGGAACAGTAATAGCAATGGTACTGTGCTTTATTCTGACAGTGGTTTCTGTTTATGCGGATGACGGAAAGGGTCAGAATCCGGATTATGTAACAGATTATTATATGATCGTACAGAGTACACAGGGCGGGGTAGATATTTATGATGAAGCAGACACTCAGAGTGTTAAACTGAATGACAGCAAGATCCCAAATGGAACTGCCATTCACGTTCTGGGTGAGAAGAATGGAGCAGACAAAAAAAAATGGGCATATACACAGTACCATGGAATGAACGGATATGTTCCTATGGATGATCTGGATCCGGCTTCCAGAGAAGAAGCTGCCAATGAGGAATATCGTACTTTCGGAGGCAAAGATGTGGATTTCGAAGTAAAGGTTCATGGAAACGATGGAAACGTATCGGTTTATAACGGACCTGGAGAGAAATTTGATCAGGTTTCAGAAACAGAGGGAATCGCAGATGGGACAACTGTACATATTTTTCAGTATGTTCAGGGAGAAGACGGAACAAACTGGGGGAAAACAGACACAGATGGTGTGACACAGGGATGGCTGAATCTTGATCGTGATACAGATTACGTAAATGAAAATGTATCCGCAGATGCACCGGAGGCTACAGGCACATCAGGAAATGTTCCGGTGGCTGCTGTTACACCAACACCGGAAGCAACTCCAACTCCGAAAGCCACATCAACACCAGAGGTAACACCTACAGAAAAAGTGACACCGACACCGGAGGCAACACCTACAGAAGAAGCAACACCGACACCGGAGGCAACACCTACAGAAGAAGCAACGCCAACACCGGAAGAAACAGAGACGCCTGCTTCGACAGAAGACAAGGAATCCGATGATAAGCAGAGTCAGAAAACATCAGGAAAGAATGTAAAAGCAGATTCAGGAATGAAGAATCCTGTAATCTGGATTAGTGGTATCGGGATTATTGTTATCATAATTTTACTTATTTATTTCCTGAAGAAGAAAAAGTAAGAGTTAAAATCATTAAAGAATGCCGTCGACGGCAGAGAACAGTTACAAAATAAACAGTGGAACTAAAAGAGCAGCGCATCGGATGATGCAGCTGCTCTTTTTAGAAAATGTGTGTGTATAATTGAGACGTTATGAGGAAACCTCAAATCAGTCTTAATTAACAAAAACTATTAATGTGTGTGCATATATAGTCTACAATTTTTTTGCAATTTAATCAAGATGGAATTTTATAGAACGTGATATATTTGTTACTGTTCACTGGTAATATCCCGCGAGGTGTTTTTGTGAGCGAAGGTCACAGAAAACCCGAGATATACCGCGCGAATTTATGCGATTAGCATAAATTCTGTGCATCGCGAAGCGTGTTACTGAGAACGGAGTGAACAGTAACTCACTCCGTTCTCAGCAATACGTTTCACAATGTGTCTTACAGGATTATCAATCGGATATCCGCAATTGAAGCATGGGATTTACTTACAGCAATTCTATATTTTGTCAAAAAGTCAAAATAATACATAAATCCGTCAAAATATTGAAAGCATTTTCTCCATAAAGTATTTATTATATATTTATGCAATACAACTATACACAAATTCTAAAGTAATTCCATAAAATAATGCAATCAAGACAGTTCAGCAGAATGTGAAGGACAAGGAAGATACCTGCAGGCGTGCTGACGCACGGCAAAGATATCTGACGCAGGACTTCACTCTATGATGGACTGGATTGTTTGCAGTAATTTATGAAATTGCTATAAATTATCAGGGGCAAAAGATATTTACAGCAATCCTCGTAAATAATGCGTATTGAGAGGATTGTTATAGTCAGCTCACATAATTCTCACTCAAATCAAACGTACTAAAATATAATATTATCAGGAGGTCTTTACAATGGAAAAAAGATGGTGGAAAGAAAGCGTCGTATATCAGATCTATCCTCGCAGCTTCTGCGACAGCAACGGAGACGGAATCGGTGATCTTAACGGTATCACCGGCAAACTTGACTATTTAAAAGAGCTTGGAATTGACGTAATCTGGCTCTCTCCGGTTTACAAATCACCAAATGATGACAACGGATATGATATCAGTGATTATCAGGCGATCATGGACGAATTCGGAACCATGGAAGACTTCGACCGTATGCTTGCCACAGCTCACGAAAAAGGCATCAAAATCATGATGGACCTGGTTGTAAACCATACCTCTGATGAACACAAATGGTTCATCGAGAGCCGCAAATCCACAGACAATCCTTACAGAGATTACTACATCTGGCGTCCTGCAAAAGAAGACGGAAGCCTTCCGAACAACTGGGGTTCCTGCTTCTCCGGTCCTGCATGGGAATACGACAAGACAACAGATATGTATTTCCTGCACCTGTTCTCCAAGAAACAGCCTGATCTGAACTGGGACAATCCAGCTGTACGTCAGGATGTTTTCGATATGATGAACTGGTGGCTGAAAAAGGGGGTTGACGGATTCCGTATGGACGTTATCAGTCTCATCTCCAAAGAGCCGGGGCTTCCTGACAAAGAACCTGGAATTAACGGCTATGCAACCTTCAATGTATCCGCAAACGGTCCTCATGTACATGAATACCTTCAGGAAATGCGTCAGAAAGCACTGAATAATGCTGACACGATCACTGTAGGCGAATGCTCAGGTGTTACTCTGGAAGAGGCAAAGAAATATGCAAGAAGCGATGAAAAAGAGCTGAACATGGTATTCCAGTTCGAGCATATGGATGTTGACAGTGATGAAAAAAGCCGGCAAATGGACAACCAGAAAGATGGATCTGCGCAACCTGAAAAAAATACCTTACACGCTGGCAGAAAGGTCTTCAGGATATTGCATGGAACAGTCTCTACTGGGAAAATCATGACCAGCCAAGAAGCGTTTCCCGTTTCGGCAATGACAGTGACGAATACAGAGAAATCTCTGCAAAAATGCTTGCAACATGCATCCATATGATGCAGGGTACACCTTATGTATATCAGGGTGAGGAACTGGGTATGACAAACTGCCCGTTTAACACTCTTGACAACTTCCGCGACCTTGAAAGTATCAATGCTTTCCACGAATTAACCGAACAGGGTAAGATGACCGAAGAGGACATGATGGCAGCAATCGGTTATAAGGGACGTGACAATGCAAGAACCCCTATGCAGTGGGACGACAGTGCTTACGCAGGTTTCTCCACAACTAACCCCTGGATTATGGTAAACCCGAACTACACTAAGATCAATGCCAAAGATCAGGTTAACCGCGAAGATTCCGTATTCAAATATTATCAGAAACTGATCAAGCTCCGCCATGAAAGTGAACTGATCGTATACGGTACCTATGATCTGATCCTTGATGATGACAAGGATATCTACGCTTATATCCGTACACTTGGCGATGAAAAACTGATCGTATACTGCAATTTCAGCGAGAATACACGTGAAGTAGAGCTTCCTGAAGAATTTGTAAACAAAAAAGTTCTTATCTCTAATTACAGTGATGCAAAAGCAAACCCAAAAATCACTCTCAGACCTTACGAAGCAATCGTAATCCAGAAATAATATTCCGTGCAGGGCTGTTGTCAGATATTTTTTGACGACAGCCTTATATTTTGCATTTTTTAATTATTATCGCTCTCTCCCAAACGACTTATGAGCAACAGTTACAATTTTCTTTTATTTTGTTCAAACTTTTTTGTGCAACACTTGCATTTTCATGTCCCAATGT
>ENA-OQKV01000241-OQKV01000241.1-human-gut-metagenome-genome-assembly--contig:-NODE-241-length-22746-cov-3.553517_pt1 | contig 22746 bp, 26 predicted proteins | sample MGYA00242655_ERZ504811 | MGnify/ENA primary metagenome ERZ504811 (study PRJEB26092, sample SAMD00036406) | human gut metagenome | host: Homo sapiens | study: EMG produced TPA metagenomics assembly of...
GCGATGACTACCGCTGCCAGCACCAGCTTATACCCGCCGCCCGTGAAGCGCAGGACGCTCTTGGCGATGGAGAAGACGGTATCGGTCTTGACCAGCGACATGGTGGACGAAAAGCCCATCACGGCCAGGTTGATGGTGTAGAGGCCGGTGTTGACGATGATGCCGGCCATGATGCTCTCGACGCCGAGGCGGGTCTGCAAAAAAGCTGTGATGAAACCGGAGCATACACCGGCCGCCATCGCCGCCAGCAGGGCGAGGAAGGGGTGGCCGGTCAGCGCCACCTGACAGGCGACAGCGCAGCCAAGGGTGAAGCAGCCGTCGGTGGACAGGTCCGCGATATTCAGGATGGAATAGCTCAGAAACAGAGCCAGCGCAACGAGGGCGTAGATGCAGCCCAGCTCGAGCGCGGTCTGGATGACGTTGAGCGAAAAGATACTCGCCAGCATGGTGTGCTCCTTTTATTTTAATGTGTAACCTCTCAGTCTCGCTACCGCTCGACAGCTCCCCTACCGAGGGGAGCCTCTGGCGAAGAGATAAAGCTTTACGAAATGCCAAAGCCTCCCCTCGATAGGGGAGGTGGCATTGCGAAGCAATGACGGAGAGGTTTAACCAAAGTTCTCCGCCGTGGTCACTTCCACGACCTCGGTGCAGTAGGGTGCAAAGGCCTTCTTCACGGTGTCAAGGTCGAGGCCCAGAGCCTCGCAGGTCTCGGTGTTGATGGTGGCAATGCCGTTGTCGAAGGTCTGGAACGGCAGGTCAGCAGGGGTCTTGCCATCGCAGAGCAGTTCCGCCACCATATCGGCGGTAGCCTCGCCCAGCTGGACGTAATCGACGCCGTAGCCCACGAAGGCACCGTTCAGGGCGAAGCTGTCAGCGCCGGTGTAGTGCTGGACGCCTGCCTCGGTAAAGGTCTCGTAGATGGAAAGCTCGGCGGTCATGACGGTGTTATCAGTGGGGGTGAAGACAGCCTTGACACCGGCGGCGATGAGGGCCTCAGCAGCCATCTGGACTTCGGCGGTGGTGGTGCCGTTCTTCTCGATGTACTTGATGCCCTTGCTGTCGCAGAAAGCCTTGGCGTCTGCAATGGCCTGTGTAGAAGCATCCTGGCTCAGATCATACAGCAGGCCGATGGTGTCGATGTCGGGGTTGACGGCCAGGATGAGGTTCATGATGGCGTCGGTGTTCAGGGCGTCGGAAGTGCCGGTGATGTTCGGCTCGGTGTCAAAGCCTGCGGCAGCAGGGTCGGTGACGGCGGAGTAGACGACGGGGATGTCGGTATCCTCCACAGCGGCCAGCATGGTAGCGGCGGTGGGGGTAGCCACAGCCACGATGACGTCCACGCCGTCGGCCACGAGGTCGGCGCCGATCTGGTTCAGGTTGGTCTGGTCGGCCTGTGCGTTGGCGTAGTAGTCGGCGTAGTCGAAGGTGACGCCCTTCTCCTTGCCCACCTCGTCCAGACGCTCTTCCACCGACGCAACGATCTGGTTCAGAGAAGCGTGGTCAACATAGTTGACAATGCCCACCTTGAAGGTCTGGCCTGCCTCGCTGGCGGCGGCAGAAGATGCTGCTGCACCGGAAGCGGTGCCGGATGCAGTGCTCGAAGCGGACGAACCGCAGCCGGTCAGACCCAGAGCGGAAACGGTGGCGGCGGCCATAGCGGCTTTCAGAAAGCTGCGGCGGGAGATCATGTTCATGGTTTTCATAGCGGTTGCTCCTTCCCTGGAGCGGGCGGCATGTAAAATAAAAACCCGCTCCACTTGCGGGACGGGCTTTTGTTCTCATATAACAAAACGACCCTGTCCCTGTGTGTTCATCCACAAGGACAGAGTCGAGAAATTCGAATCTGCGGTGCCACCTTGCTTGCCTTGCTCGCTTTCCTCTTGAAAGCCGCAAAGCCCCTCACGGAGAGCCAACACTCCCCTGCCCTGTAACGGAGGCTTCCGTCCCAAGCTACTGGAGGCTCTGCCTCGTTTGCCCGGCCCTCGGCGGCCCACGAATCTCTGCCCCGCTCTCGCCCGTTTTCACTGTCCGGGCTCACTGAAGATGCGCTTTGCAGGTTCTCTTCCGCCTCATCGGTTTGATTGCATTATACACTTTATCCGTGTAAAGTCAAGAGGGAATTTCAAATTTTTCCGTCAGATTTTTTCACGTTTCATCACTCGAGGTTGAGTTTGTTTCGCATCAGCCAGACTGTCAGCCCGAACCAGAAGACGCCGAACGCCACCGCGATGCCCAGCGTGACCATCGCGCTCCCCATGTAGCCCAGAGCCGAGACGGCAGTCTCGATGCTGCCCACATCGCCTACGGCGCTATAGATGGCCGTCTCGTAGACGCCGGTGCCGATCTGGAGCAGCTTTTCGAGCCAGCCCTGCACATACTGCATGACAAAGAAGCTCAGGATGCCCGCCAGCGCGGGGTGGTTCTTGAACTGATGTCCCACCATGCAGGCAGCATAGATGCAGGCGATGGCGCTGACCATCCGCACGAAGCTGACGACGCCGCTGAAAGCCAGCGCCTCCCAGAACTCCATGTTACAGCGGGCGAATGCCTCCCGGATGCCCGACCACATCAGCGGCAGCTGCTCAAGCAGGTCCATATCCGCCATCATCAGGACAGCCAGAATGCCGAAGGAAAGGCAGGCTGCGAGGATGCTGCACAGGCTCCACACGGTGCTGGAGATGAGCTTCGAGGTCACAAGCTGTGTTTCCGTCACCGGCAGGGTGTGCATCAGATAGCCCTCCCGGCCCAGCAGGTTGCGGTAGAACCGCTGCACGATGGTCATGATGGTGACGACCACGGTGCCGATGATGACGCCGGTGTAGACAAGGCTCAGCAGGCCCACGAGAGCCGAATAGGCGTCACTATTGGTGCTGTTCCATCTCCAGACTGAGCCTCCAAAGAGCACCGACGCCGCCAGCAGGGCCAGATACATTCCGCCGTAGGTGCGGGCGGTGGCCCGGAACTCATATTTCAGTAACTTTTTCAGCATTTGAATACCTCCCGGAAATATGCATCCACACTCATGCCCTCGGTCTCGCGGAGCTCATCCACCGAGCGGTGGGCGAAAATTCTGCCGTTCTTCAGGAACACAGCCTCATCCAGCACCGGCTCCACGTCCTCGATGAGGTGGGTGGAGATGATGACCGAGGCGTCCCGGCTGTAGTTGGTGAGGATGGTGTTCAGGATGTAGTCCCGCGCCGCCGGGTCCACGCCGCCGATGGGTTCATCCAGCAAATAGAGCCGGGCATTCCGGCTCATGGCAAGGATGAGCTGGACTTTCTCCTTGTTGCCCTTGGAAAGGCTCTTGAGGGGTGCTTTGGGCGAAAGCTCCAGCTTTTCCAGCATCTCATTCGCCTTGGCGGGGTCGAAGTCGGCGTAGAAATCCCGGAACATCTCCACCAGCTGCTCCACCCGCATCCAGTCGGGCAGCCATGCGGCATCCGGCAGGTAGGAGACGATGGCCTTCGTGTCCGGGCCGGGGTCCATGCCCGCGATTCGGATGCTGCCCGCCGTGGGCTGCAAAAGGCCGTTCGCCAGTTTGATGAGGGTGGTCTTGCCGCTGCCGTTGGGGCCGAGCAGGCCCACGATGCGGCCAAAGCCGATGTGCAGGTCGATGCCGTCGAGGGCGTTCGTCCCCTTCTGGTAGGATTTCGTCAGGCCCTCACAAGTTAAAAGCTCATTCATTTGAATCACTCTCCTTTGTTTCCCAGCCCGTCATAAGCTTTGCGGCCTCTGCCGGGCCGTAGCCGATGCCGCGCATTTTTTCGAGATATTCGGCGGTCATAGCGCGGGCTGTCTCGTCCCGCAGCTGTTCCAAAAGGGCTGTATCTTCGGTGACGAAGCGGCCCGTGGTCCGCTCGGTGTAGACGAGCCCTTCCGCTTCCAGCTGGGCCAGCGCCCGCTGCATGGTGTTGGGGTTGACGCCTGCCGCTGCGGCCATGTCGCGCACCGAGTCCAGATGTCCGCCGGGCGGGTAGACGCCCGCTAATATTTTTGCCTTGAGCCGTTCCACGATCTGTGCGTAGATGGGGCGGCTCATATCGAATCGTTCGCCCATCGTCTCATCTCCTTGTGTCGCTGTACTAAGTGCCTAATACAATAATACTCAAATCATCTTTTTTGTCAAGAGGGAATTTTCAATCTCTTCAAAATATGTTATACTGTCTTTTGTATGCTAGAAGAAAATGCGCAGGAGCACAGAATCTATGAAAGCGACCATCATCATCCCCAACATCAACGGCAAAGGCTGGCTCAAGGACTCCATCGAATCGGTCTACGCCCAGACGGAGCAGGACTTCGAGCTTATCGTGGTGGATAACGGCTCCACCGACGAAAGCCTTGAGCAGGCCCGCAGCTATTGCAGCCGCGAGAACTTCCAGCTCATCGAGAACGGCTCCAACACCGGCTTCTCCCACGCCGTCAATCAGGGCATCGCCCGGGCGAAAAGCGAGTTCGTGGTGCTGTTCAACAACGACGCCTTTGCAGAGCCCCAGTGGCTGGCCGAGCTCATCCGCGTGGCTGAGAGCGACGAGAAAATTTTTGCCGTCCAGAGCCTTATGATTCGCCACTTCGACCGGGAGCTTGCCGACGACGCCGGCGATTACGTCACATGGATGGGCTTTGCCTGCAAGACCGGCGACGGCCGCCGGGCCAGCCGCTACACCAAACAGAAGCGCATCTTCTCGGCCTGCGGCGGCGCGGCCCTCTACCGCAAAAGCATCCTCGACGAGATCGGCGTCTTCGATGAAAACTTTTTTGCCTACTTCGAGGACGTGGACCTCAGCTGGCGCGCCAACAACGCGGGCTACAAGAATGTCCTCTGCCCCACGGCAAAGTGCTACCACATCTGCGGCGCCAGCACCGGCGCGGTGCGGTACAACGCCTTCAAGAGCCAGCAGAGCGGCCGCAACAGCATCCTTCTCCCCCTCAAGAACGAGCCTCTGCTGATGCTCATTCTCAACATCCTTCCGCTGGCGCTGGGCTATCTGCTCAAGTGCTACAAGTTCCACAAACAGGGCTTCGGCGAGGCGTGGGACAAGGGAATGCGTGAGGCGTTCGATTTGCTCAAAAACGGCCAGCTGGGCAAGCGCCCCTTCCGTCTCCGTGATTTGCCGAATTATGTTCTGATGGAATTGTGGATGATATGGAACATGGTGCCGTATCTCTGGTATCGGCTGGTGGTCGTGCGGTTTGATTTGAAGTAATTCCGGATATGCAAAAACCGGGAGCTCTGGGAGCTTCCCGGTTTTTGTTTGTGATCCGTTTTACGCCGCCGCGCTGGCCGCGCTTTCGGCCTGCGGCTCTGCGTCCGAGGCAGCTTCGCTTTCGGCGGTGCTGTCCGCTTCCTCGCTGGCGGCTGCGGCCTCCGAGGACGCGGCGTCGGAGCCAGCGGGCGTTTCGCCGCCGGTGGCGAGGATGGCGTCCTGCACCTCGCTGTCTGCCATCATGGCAGGCTCGGAGGCAGTGGACGCCGCCGTTGACTCGGGCTTCGTCTCGCTCTCGGTCAGGCCGGTGAGATACCAGCTGCCGCTCTGGCGGCTGAACAGATAGTCCATGTACTTGACCGGCGTATCCGAGGTGGCGGTGAGGATGCTGTCCGTTGCGTTCTGGTTGGGGATGTAGCCCACGGTGACGTGGAGGAGGCCGTCCTTCTTGAACAGCTTGGTGACGGTGGCGCGGTAACTGCCCACGCTGCCGGTGATGGGGATCTTATAGCACTGGGTGGTGTCGTCGAACTCGATGGTCATATCCTCCATCTCGAAGGTCTTGTGGGTCATGCGGAAGCTGGGGCCGACAAGCTTTGCGAGGTAGGCGTCCACGTCCACCGAGGGGATGAGCAGCTGCTCGGTATCGGGGTCGGTGTTGTAGCCGTCGAAGCCGCCCTGGGTCTCCTGGATGCTGTACACACAGCCCCAGACAGCGGCCTCGCGGAGGGTCAGGTCGTCGATGTTCTCGATGCCCTCAAAAGGCACAGGGTCGAACAGCACCAGACCTTCCAGCTTGTCCTCGTATTCCTGCTTCTGGGCCGTATCGTCAAACAGCTTTGCCACGGCGTTCACGCCTGCGTGCAGCACGGTCAGCGTGCCGATGAGCACCAGCACCGCGATGACCAGCCCGAGGGCCTGCCGACCGCGGCGGCGGTGGAGCCGGGCGTGTTCTTCCGGGGTCATTTCTATCTTCATATCGTTATCGTCTCCTGCGTTGTTTCACTTTTCAGATAAAAACAGTATACCACAATCATGGGCAGGGTGCAAAACCCTGCCCGTGTTATTTTGGTGAAACTGGCCCAAAAGCTGTTTTCATAGCCAGAGTATGTGCAATGGTTATGAAAACAGCTTCTTATTCCCAGTTCTTCCAGATGTCGGGCTGGTAGCCGACGGTGGCCTGACGGCCATTGCGGACGATGGGGGTGCGGAACAGCTGCTGGTTCTCGAAGAGCTTGTCTTCCTTCTGCCAGTCCACCAGCGCGTCCAGCAGAGCGAGGGTCTGCTTGTCCTTGGCGTTGGGATTTACCAGCGCCTGCCAGCCGCCCAGAGCGCGGGACACATTTTCAAACTCGCCCCGGCTCATCTCTTTTTCTTTCAAATCGATCATCTGGAACTTGATGCCGCGCTCCTTGAAATAGCGCTGAGCCTTTTTGGTATCGAAGCACTTGGTGGTGCCGAATATCTGGATGTTCATGCTCTTGCCCTCCTGTTCATTCTGCTCTATTGTAACATATCTGCGCCCGAAAGCCTATAGCATATTTTCTGCTCCGCCGGGCCACACTGCTCTCAGCGCCTTTTTCTCATTTTGAATGGAGGTAGTACTAACATGAAAGCATTCGTAGACCCTGAACTCTGCATCGGCTGCACCCAGTGCGCCGGGCTCTGCCCCGAGGTATACCAGATGGAGGGGACTCTGGCCGTCGCCATCCCCGGCGACATTCCGCCCGACCAGGTGCCGCTGGCTGTGGACGCCGCCAACGCCTGCCCGGTGGGGGCGATAAGGGTGGAGTAAAACTTCCCGAAAGAGGCTGAGAGGTTTATGCCTCAGTCTCTTTTTTCTTTGGGCCATTCGTGGTATACTATAGAATGTGAAATTATGGAATGGAGGACCACAAGCTATGCGTTTACTGGTCATTGACGGCAACAGCATCGCCAACCGTGCCTTTTACGGCATCAAGCTGCTGACCACCAAGGACGGCCGCTATACCAACGCCATTTTCGGCTTTCTGAATATCCTGCTCTCTCTGCTCAAAGAATCTGAGCCCGACGAGGTGGCTGTGGCTTTCGACCTCAAAGCCCCCACCTTCCGCCACAAGATGTACGACGGCTACAAGGCCACCCGCCATAAGATGCCCGACGAACTGGCTGCCCAGCTGCCCGTCATCCGGCAGCTTCTGGCCCTGCTGGGCTATCGTGAAGTGACCGCCGAGGGCTGGGAAGCCGACGACATCCTCGGCACGCTGGCCGCCGCCTGCGCCGCCCGCTGCGACGACTGCTTCCTTGCCACCGGAGACCGGGACAGCTTACAGCTGGTCAGCGACACCACCACCGTTCTGCTGGCTACCACGGCGTTGGGCCGCAGCAAGACCGTCACCATGGATGTGGACGCCGTGAAGGAGAAATACGGCGTCACGCCCCGCCAGCTCATCGACGTGAAGAGCCTGATGGGCGACACCTCCGACAACATCCCGGGCGTGAAGGGCATCGGCGAGAAGAGTGCCTTTACCCTCATCCAGAAATACGGCAGTCTCGAGGGGGTCTACGCCCACCTCGACGACACCACTGACAAGACCATCAAGCCCAAGCAGCGGGAGCATCTGGCCGAAGACCGCGCCATGGCAGAGCTGAGCTACACGCTGGGCACCATCCGCACCGACGCCCCCATCGACACCGCCGAGGGCGCCTATGCCGTGGGCGAGGGCAACAAGGCCGAAGCCGTCCGGCTGATGCAGGAGCTGGAACTCCACTCCCTCATTGCCCGCTTCGGCCTGAGCGACATCACCCCCGCCGCCGACCCGGAAAGAGTGCCGGCAGAGCCTCTGCCGGAAGCCGAAATTGCCGCTCTGCCCGCTGAGCCGAAGGGCCATTACCTCGTGGCCGCGCGGCCCGCTGTCATGGGCAAGCAGGGCGTCCGCATCGTGGAGCTGCAGCCCGCCGCGTGGTATGCCGTGCAGGACAAGACCGTCTTCCCGCTGGAATCCGAAGACCTGCTCCGCCTGCTGGACAACAAAGACGTCACCCTTGACGTCTTCGACAGCGCGCCGCTCTACGCCCGCGCCATGGCTGCGGGCGGCTGGGGCAGCAGCATCGTCTGGGACGGCAAGCTGGCGGCCTATCTGCTGGACGCCTCGGCTTCCAAGTACAACCTCTCGGAGCTCATCATCAGCTACCGCGCCGACGCTGCTTTCACCTGTGAGAAGTGGCCGGACGCCGGTGCGCTGGCCGACCTGTTCGCCAAGATGAAGACAGAGATCACCGCGCTGGACGAAGACTCCCTCTACAACGACATCGAGTTCCCGCTGGCGCAGGTGCTGGCCGACATGACCCGCATCGGCATCCTCGTGGACAAAGAGGGCATCGAGAAGTTCGGCGTGAAGATGCGCTCGGAGCTGGAAGACGTCCTCACCCGCATCCACATGGAGACGGGCAGCGCCAGCTTCAACCCCAACAGCCCCAAGCAGCTGGGCGAGATGCTCTTCGACACCATGGGCCTGCCCCACGGCAAAAAGCCCAGCGCGGCTGGTCTACCGACGCCGAGACGCTGGAAGCCCTGCGGGACTACCCGCTGGTGGAGGATATTCTGCAATACCGCGCCTACCAGAAGCTGAACTCCACCTACGTCGAGGGCCTGCTGAAGGTCATCGCGGAGGATGGCCGCATCCACACCCGCTTCAACCAGACCGAAGCCCGCACCGGACGGCTTTCCTCCGACAACCCCAACCTGCAGAACATTCCCATCCGCACCGAGCTGGGCAGTCAGCTCCGCGCTTACTTTGTGGCGCGGCCCGGCTGCGTTCTGGTGGACGCCGACTACAGCCAGATCGAGCTGCGCATCCTCGCCCACGTCACCGGCGACGAGCATATGCAGCAGGCCTTCCTCACCGGCGAGGACATCCACCGCAGCACTGCCGCCAAAATCTACGGTCTGCCCCTCGAGCAGGTCACGCCCCGCCTGCGCTCTTCGGCAAAAGCCATCAACTTCGGCATCATGTACGGCAAGGGCGCTTACAGCCTCTCGAAGGACATCGGCGTGAGCGTCAAAGAAGCAGACGCCTTCCTGAAAAACTATCTGGCCACCTTCCCGAAAGTCAGCGGCTACATGGACAAGACCATCTCCGACGCCCGGAACTGCGGCTATGTGTCCACCCTCTTCGGACGCCGCCGCTCCCTGCCGGAGCTGGCCAGCAACAATCACAACATCCGGGCCAGCGGCGAGCGGATGGCCCGCAACACGCCGATCCAGGGCACCGCCGCCGACGTCATCAAGCTGGCGATGGTGCGGGTCTGGCGGCGTCTGCGGGACGAGAAGATGGAGAGCCGCCTCATCCTGACCGTCCACGACGAACTCATCGTCGAGGCCCCGGAGGCAGAAGCCGCGAAAGCCGCCGCCATCCTGCAGGAAGAGATGGAAGGCTGTGTCAATTACGCTGTCCCCCTGAGCACCGAAGTGCATCAGGGCAAAAACTGGCTGGAGGCCCACTAAAACCATGATCATCTTAGGAATCGAATCCACCTGCGACGAGACCGCCGCATCTCTGGTGGAAGATGGCCGGCACCTGCTGAGCAACGTCATCTCCACCAGCGTCAAGGAGCAGGCGCTTTACGGCGGCGTCGTGCCGGAGATCGCCAGCCGCCGCCACTGCGAGTTCATCAGTGCCACCGTCAAAAAGGCTCTGCTGGACGCAGACAAGACCATCGACGACGTGGACGCCGTGGCTGTCACCTTCGCGCCCGGCCTCATCGGCGCAGTGCTGGTGGGCGTCAACTTTGCCAAGGGCCTTGCCTACTCGGCGGGCAAGCCGCTGGTGCCGGTCCACCATCTGCGGGGCCACATTGCGGCCCTCTACCTGACCCACCCGGAGCTGAAGCCGCCCTTCCTCTGCCTTGTGGCGTCCGGCGGACACAGCCACATCGTGGAGGTGCAGGACTACACCCATTACCACATCCTCGGCCACACGGCGGACGACGCCGCCGGCGAAGCCTTCGACAAGGTGGCCCGGACGCTGGGCCTGCCCTATCCCGGCGGTCCCAGCGTCGCCAACGCCGCCAAGACCGGCGACCCGAAAGCCTACCGTCTGCCGGTGCCTCACGTGGAGGGCAGGTACAACGTCAGCTTCTCCGGCCTCAAGACCGCCGTACTGAACGAGGTGAATCAGGCCCAGATGAAGGGTGCTGACATCAATGTCCCCGACCTCGCGGCCAGCTTTCAGGAGCGCATCGCGGGCATCCTCGCAGAAAAGCTCCTTCTCGCTGCCGCCGACACCGGCGCAAAACAGGTCTGTCTGGCGGGCGGCGTCGCGGCCAATGGCCGTCTGCGCCAGCTGGTCAACGACGGCGCCCAGAAGCTGGGGGCCAGGGTCTACCTGCCCGAGCTGAAATTCTGCGGCGACAACGGCGCGATGATCGCGGCTCAGGGCTACTATCAGTACATCGCGGGCCATACCGCCGGGCTGGAGCTGAACGGTCTGCCGACTCTGCCCATTGATTACGAATAACTGAGATAGAAAACGGAATGGCCGCGCACAGCTGTGCGCGGCCATTCCGTTTATTTCATATCACGTCCGAAGTAAAGCTCCACTTCACTGAGCTTCTTTTTCCGCAGCAGGAATGCCGTCGGGATGAGGTAGACCGCGATAGACGTCAGCATGGTGATGTCATAGGTGCTGATGCTGTCGGCTACCGTCTCGGTGCCGTACAGGCCGCCAATGAGCATGGACGTGATGTCCATCGCGGCGTGGATGAACACCGTCACCCAGATGTTTCCGGTGCGGAAATAGACCGCCGCCAGCAGCGTACCCAGCGAGGCCGCAAAGACGCACTGCATCAGAACGCCCAGCGGCGCACTGCCGGTGAGGTTGGTCAGGTGGGCCGCACCGAAGTAAAGACCCGACAGCAGGCAGGCTTTCCAGACGCCGGCCCGGCTGGTGCCGAAGTGTTCCAGAAGCGTCTGGGCGATAACGCCCCGGAACAGAAACTCTTCTGCCACACCGACGCTGGTCATGCCGATAAGGAACCACACGATGTGCCACGCAGGCAGCATATCGCCCTCCGGCCTGCCAAACAGCAGGGTGTTGTAGGCGTTGTAGCTGATGAGCGCGATAGGGTACAGGCCCACCAGCAGACCGTTGAAAAAGCCGCTGCCCCGGCGGCGGAGCAGGCCGCTCTCCCCGGTGCGCGCCAGAAAGAGCCACACCACCAGCACGCCTGCTGCCTCCTGCATGAAGGTCAGCATATAATCATCGACGGCATCAATATCCCGCACGACGAACAAGATGAGCAGAAGCGACAGCAGCGATGCCACGAACAGCATCCCCAGAAACAGCACCTCGGCCACAAGGCAGTAGAGCATCGGGTGGGCGCTGCGCAGACGTTTGAGCATAGAAAGACCTCCTGTGTCGTAGTGGTACTATTTTAGCATATTTCAGAAAAAAGAGATAGGGATTTGTGTGAATAATAAAGCGGAACCCGGGTTGCGGCTCCCAGCGTCTGCTTCGGCCCTTGGGCGGGCCTCGCATCCTGCTGGCCGCGGCCCCAGCCTCAGCTCCCTGTTTCTGCCGCTGGCGGCGGTCGGCTCTGCTGCTGTTCAAATCCCGCTGCGGAGATAGAAAAAGACCGGCACACGAATGTGTACCGGCAGTCACCAACTGTTGACATTCCTGAAGATTGGGACCCGCGCACTAAAGAAAGCCCCACTGGGGCTTTCTTTGCGGCACTTTGTGCCGCCGTGCTGTTCAAATCCCGCTGCGGAGATAGAAAAAGACCGGCACACGAATGTGTACCGGTCTTTTTCAGTCGGAGCAGCGGGATTTGAACCCACGGCCTCCTCGTCCCGAACGAGGCGCGCTACCAACTGCGCTATGCCCCGAAAATACCGCAACCCAATGGGCTGCGGTCTGGTTGGGGATGAGAGAATCGAACTCCCACAAGTAGAGTCAGAGTCTACCGCACTACCACTATGCAAATCCCCACTATTCGGTTTCGCCCTCAGCACCGAAGCGCTGCTGACGAGGAATATTATACAGCCTCCGCCTCCATTTGTCAACCACTTTTTTTGATTTTTCCGTCCATTGAAAAGTAAAGCATTAAATGCAACAAATTTTCGGCCTTATTTTTGTGGATTTTAGCGTAAAGCAAACAGGCCGTCAAGTTTTCTCCGCTTGCAGCTGCCCTCTATTGTTCGATTTTACCAACGGTTTTCTGCTTTCGTGTCGCTTATGCTGTCAGACCAAGCTCCCGTAGGCATTCGCGGAACATTGTGCCGGCGCTCTTATAGCCGAAAATTTTTCTGGGATAGCTGTTGATCCAGTTCTCCGTAGCCGCGATTTCCTCTGCCGTGACCTTTGAGAAGTCTGTGCCTTTCGGGTGCCTGCGGCGAATCATGCCGTTCACATTCTCATTGCTCCCGCGTTCCCAAGAAGAATACGGATGACAATAGTACACCTTCGTCCGCTTATCTCCGGTGATGCAGGACTGTTCCAGCTGGTCGGCCAATGCAAATTCACTGCCGTTGTCCACTGTGATGCTCTTATAGATAATGCCAAACTTCTCTGCACCTAACTTCCGTTCCAGTGCATTGATTGCCCGCACGGTCGTCTCTGCACGGCGATCTGGCACCACTATAATATTTTCGTTCCGGGTCTTGCGCTCAGTCAGCACCAGCAGCGCAACCGTGCTTTTCTTCTTGCCAGAATACACCGTGTCCATTTCCCAGTGTCCAAATTCTTCACGGTCTTTTACTTCCGCCGGGCGTTTTTCGATGCTCTCACCGGCAGGCGCACGAGCAGGATCCTTTGTTTTCACCTTTTTATAGTCGCCCTTATGCACTCCATGTCTGGGCAGAGCCTTTTGCGTCAAGTTCAGGAACACGCCCTTTTTGATGTAGCTGTATATGGTAGGCACCGATATATGCGTTTTGAATGTCCGTCCTTCTTCCAAGGCATAACCGTACACAGCAGCCGGTGAACAGTCCTTATCTATAATGGTCTGCTCGATATAGCTTGCAAGCTCATGATCCTTGCCAATCTTAAGGTTTGGTCCCTTCTCCCGAAGATGTGCCTGATACCTTTGTTCTGCAATATCCGGGCTATATGTAGGAATCAGCTTCCACGTCTTACCGTCCAACTTGTCGTAGCTGCCGCGTTTCAGTTCCCGGTACACCGTGGACGGGTCAACCCGCAACCTGTCTGCGATTTCCTTTGCTCTCAGCCCATCTTTCAACCACTTTTCAATACGGATTCGGTCTGTAAGCGTAAGCTGTTTGAACACTCGCACGCCGTTTTCCTCCTTTCGACTATGGCGTTTATTTTCGTTTTAAGCGTAAATTATACGGTATACCGTTGTCAATTCGCAATTTTTCCACACTTTGCACATTTCCTTTGTGCAAAACTTCCAGACAAACAAAAAATGCCCCGCCAGCGATCCGGGTAGGATCACCAGCGGGGATGTAGTTTAGCTCAGTCGTCCCGGATGGGGAGTGCCTTTGCTCTCGTATACAATTCAGTTCCGGTTCCGTTACCTCCCAGAGCGTGATAACTCTTATAGAGGTATTCAATGTTTTTCAAACCGGGCAAGTCGATGTACCCTTTCTCGATGTAATGGGTACACGCCAGATACAGCCGGTCGTGGAGAATTGCCAGCAGACCGTTTTTTGATTGCCTTGTTTTCCTCTTTCTGTGCCTTGATCTTCTTGGAGAGATTACGGTATGCAGCGGTCAGACCTGCCGCCACGATGCCGAAAAGCCATTGCGCCCAGTATTTGACGATAAATTCCAGCATCGTTTACTCCTTGCGATTCTTGTTGTCCTCCCCCACGTTACCGAAGTGGGCCACAGTAGTGGTTTCTACGGATTTCTTTGCCATGTAATCTTCGAGCTTCTTCTTGGTAAAGTCGAACACAAGCTGTACGATCCAATCCAGCGTCCGCTCATTGATTGCCCAGTCCAGCCAGTCCGGGGTGTACCCGCGCAGTACGGCAATGACATGGGCTTTCTTTTCTGCGCCTGCGCCACTACCGAACTTTTCCTCTGCGTTGACGATCCACTTGTACACAGTCTTTGCGACCACAAGGCCGTAACCCAGACGTACCGCCGCCAGCGCCGTGACCACAAGGCCGACCACCATGAAGATGCAGGCCAGCCATTCAGGGAATGCCATCAGAAAACTTTCAGAATGTTCTCCATTTTGTTTTCCTCCTACTCTTAACCCACCCAACGGCTCTTTACCGCACGGGTGTCGATGTGTACCCAGCCAGCAGGACGACCAGTTTTTACCGGGTAACGTCCGATGCCGCCGGTGTTTTTCAGCAGCGTTTCGGCGTAGGTCGCGAGCGTTTCCACGTCCACGCCCTGAATCCGAATATCTGCCGCCATACCGTAGCAATGCTGACTGTACGTTGCGCCCTTGACCGCCTTGTTATGGGCGGCAGTGCGATATGCGCTGGTGATCGTAACAGCCTTTCCAAAGTGATTCCGGATGTTCTGCAACAGTTTCACCAACACATCATCAATAAAGATGGGGTCAGTCCCATCCTTGCAGCGAAACTCTTTCACGGCAAAGTTTGCGGACAGTTTCTTGTTACCATCCTTTGCCAGTGAATAGGCTTTAATCGCCATTGTCGTTTTCTCCTTTCTGGCTCAATGCCATTTTGCAGCCACTCGACCCACACTCAGCCACCAGCACGCCGAACTCGGCCCGTTCGGTGGTGGTGTTCTCGCCCTTGGCTTCCAGCCTGTCCAGCAGGCTTTCGCACAGATCGGGCCAGCTTTTATGCTGCATAGTCTTCGCCCGTGATGTTCTTGTAGTCCTCGGCGGTGATCTCGCCCTTGTTTACGCGCTCGGCCAGAACTTTCTTCACGCCAACGCGGCGGGATGCGGGCATCTCAGCCCAAGTCTTAGTGCCTGCAATCAGACGGTTTGCCCAAATGATGTTCATAACAGCTACCTCCTTATTCCTTGTTCAGTGCTGCGTCCAGCTCACACAGCGCGGTTTCGATGTCGGTCAAACGTTTCTCGTTGGCCGCGTCCTGTTCGCACATTGCGTCCTCGACCTCGGCCACGCGGTCAGGCAGGCGGTCTTTCTCGGCCTGCTCCTTGGCCTTGGCTTCCTTCTGTGCCCGCGTGGGCAGATCGTGTTTCTTCCAGTTCAGTGCCATTGTCCTGCACCTCCTTATTCAAAAGCGCCGCTGACGGCTTCGATGTAGCCGCCCTCGCCGGATTCGCCGCGCTCCACGCTGACGCGGAAATTGAATGCAGCGCCAGCCGTGGCGGTCTTATTCTCAAAGACGATGTTCACGCCTTTTTTTACCTCGGTCGTGGCATCCTGCCAGACCGGGGAGCTGTCGAGTGCGTTGTTGGTCACTTCGGCTTTGAACTTCGCATCATCGGGGATGGAGCCGGTCACCTGAAGCACGGCAACGGTAATGTCGCCCTCAACGGCCAACGGTTCAGCCAGCGTCACGCTTGCGGCGTGGACGGCCTTGGTAAAGGTCGCGGACGTGCTGACGGTTTCCTTGCCGTCGCTCACCTCAACGGTGATGGTGTGGTTGCCGTTCAGGATTTTCTGGAATCCGGCAGCGCTGGCCGTCTGCTCAAAGGTCAGGGCCGTGCCGCTGGCAACGCCGGTGCGGGTCTTGGTGGTCTTGCCGTCCAGCTTTTCGGTGACGGTCAAGGTGTCGCCGTCGGCATCCCTGACGGTGTACTTCCACGCAAAGGCCGCGTTCTTCTGCCCCAGAGCTGCGCCGTCCGTGCTGACGGTAGGTGCAGTGTTGACACTGACCGTGCCATCGTCAGAGACCACGAGTGTAGAGGGAAGAATGAAAGCGGGGCGAACACCACAGGAGTAGTCGTACCAGTTGAAGTTGTAGGAGCCATCGGTGCTGACGTACCAGACGTCGTAGCTACCGCTGGTGTTCGGAGAGCGCAGCCACCAAATGGCAGCGGAGCTGCCATTGTATGCAATACGCTTGCTGTTACCGCCGGAGCTGTTGCCAAAGTATGCCAGCCTCACACCGTCCTTCGGAAAATAGCCATTGTCGCTGGTCGTCCAACCAACCTCATAACCAGACAGCAGGAACACTTTGGTGCTCAGGCCATTTGCGCCAGTGGCAAGGCTGCCGCCGGAACCAGTGCCGTTCTGGTACGGAATCTTGACCTGCTTGATAGCGTTGCGAATGTCCGCGTCAATCAGGTTGAAGAACGTACCGTTCAGGTAGCTGTGGATGCTGGAATCCTTGTAGGAGTTATTGTTGCCGAACGTGGACGTTGTGTAGATGTCCTTCATCAACAGCCACGTTCCGGCGCAACTCGAATCATAGGTGCCGGTGTTCGGGTTGCCCTGCTGCACAACAATAAAATCTTTGGACGCGCCGTTGACTTTGATTTTGACAATGCTGCCAACGGCTTTCGTGCCCAGTTTTACGTTTGCCATTGTTACCTCCTTGTTTTCGTTCAGGCCCACGGCATGATCTCCGCAGGCCGCGTGTTCTGCGATACAGAGAGGGACAGGGCTTTGTGCTGCACCTTGTAGATGCAGCGGCATTGCCGCGCCCGCCGTCTGTCACGCGCGAGTTTGTTCGAGTTGATTTTTCGATGGATAGGGATTTTACAGTCAAGCAATTTTTCGAGCCGGTCAGCGTACTTGCGGCGTAAAGAGTAGGTTTCACCATGGGCGGCATGGGCATCCCACGCATCAAAGCTCCGCAGGATTTCCTGCTTGGTTACTTCGCCTGCGGGGTATGCTGTTTCCCAATACTTGATCTTGTTCTTCATCCGCTTGGAGCTATCCCGGCGCAGCTTTTGGATGACCGCGCCGGTGTCGGTCAGGTAGGAGTGAAAGCCCAGAAAATCAATACCGTTCTTCAACGGGAAGATGGCGGTTTTCTGGTTCAGCTCAAGGCCGTAACTGTCCATGAGCGCCCGCACATCTCGGAGAATGCACTGCAATTTCCGCTTGTCCGAACAGATGATGTAGAAATCATCCATGTATCGGCCATAGTATTTGATGCGGTACTTTTCTTTGATGATGTGGTCGAACTCGTCCAAAAACATGAGGGCGAAAAGCTGGCTCGTCTGGTAGCCCAGCGGCAAGCCGTCCTCCATCACGTCGATGTAGATGCAAAGCAGCTCATAGACACGCGGGTCAACGCCGCGCTTATCCAGCACGGCTTTGAGCTTGCGTTTTAGCTTCCGGTGGTCGATGCTGGCGAAGAAATGCCGCACGTCGCCTTTCAGCACCCAGCCGTCCGCGCCGTGGCCCTCACGGCGGTAATAGTCCACCATGTGGGTTTTCAGGCGCATCAGGCCGTCGTCTGTGCCTTTGCCGGTCTGGCTGGCGTGGCTGTCCCGGATAAAGCTCTTTGTCAGGGCATCATACAGGATGTTATCGACCAGAGCGTGCAGCACCACCTTGTCCACAAATGCGGGGGCGTGTACCATGCGGCGCTTCGGCTCGTAGACGGCAAAGACCTCAAACTTACTTGGCACATAGCGTATCTGCTGCCGGATGCTCCCGTCTGGCTGCCGCACATTGCAGACAGCCAGCTTACGGGAGAGCTTTTCCGTGCAAGCCAATGCATGGGATTCATACTCGATTGTTTTGCTCTTGCTGCGTTTTCCCTTCCGGGCTTCGAGGTAGGCTTTGTAAAGCACCTCAAAGCTGCACAGTTCTTCGTATGTCAAAATGACCCTCCGCTGGTTCGCTGCTGCGGTAGTGGGCTGCATCCGGCAGGGATGGCCCACCTCAGCGGGATGTATTTATCACTTGCCTGCATCGGCAAGCGACAGGATGCGGTTTCCTTTGATGGGCGCACTGCTTTCAGCTTATGCCTACTCGTCACACGGTTCCATCAGAGCGGGGCGAACACCATAGGAGTTGTTGTACCAGTTGTTGTTGTTGGAGCCATCGGTGTTGACGTTCCAGACGTTGTTGTTATTGTTGGTGTTCGGAGAGCGCAGCCACCAAATGGCAGCGTCAGGCAAACAAACCGCACCCTTTATGCAAAGCGGTTGCCCGCTGTGCGTTTACGGTTCCGGGTAAAGGACAGCTTTCAGGGCGGCAGCCTGTTCGGTCAGCCGTTTCCGTTCCGCTTCTGCCCGGAGTTTTTCGGCACGTCCGCGTTCCGACGTGAGCCACTTCATCGCCGGGTATTTTACGTCCGTGACCTTCTTTGTCCAGATACCGGCTTTCTTCGCGCTGATGATACCTTCCTCCGTGCAGATGGTCAGGTATTCCAGCAGCAGAGAGCAGCCGTCCACGACTGCGCCAATCTTCTCAACGCGCTTGTCGTAGTCGGTCTGGAAATTGACGTTATTCGCCGCGTGTGCATCCAGCAGGATTTGCCGGGCGGTCAGCCGGATGCCCTCGCCATACAGCCGGAACGTGCTCTTGGAAAAGCCCTCCCTGTCCCGTGTGTCGAGTGCATGGACGGCAGTGCCGCACGCCTTCTGGATGTCGCGCACATCTTCGAGCGCCGCGACTTTCTGGATGATCTTCCGGGCATCGCTCCGGCTGATGTCGTCGGTGACATGCGGGTCGCCCTTTGGGTGTAGCGCAGCAGCTCCCGCGCATTCGCGCCGACTTTGAACGTTTCAGCCATCGTCAGAACTCCACCCTTGCCTGCTCGGCGTCCCACACGCCGGTCACGGTTAGGCCGTCCAGACTGCCGAACGTGGCGCTGAACGGGTTCTTGGTCACGTTCGTTCCGAACTTCAGCTCAATGGCCTTGATGCTGGCGTTCATGGCTGCCACGCTGGCGCGGATGTCGCCGTGGGCGTTGGCTGCTTCGTTATGGGCATCCACCGCCGCGCTGATGCGCTGGTCGGTCTCGGCCTTTTTGTAGCTGTCCACTTCCCACCGCTGGCTCTCGGTCAGGTGGCCGTTTGCATCCAGCGTGGCAATGCCGCCCGGCACACCGATCTGGTCAGTGCGGACAACATCTTCATCCGGCGCTTTGCCGGGGCCTGCGTTAAAAGAACCGTATGCCATTTAGGTTCCCCCTTCCTGTGCATCCGTGTATTTCACGGTGCTTGTAATGTGATACTGTGCAGAAATTTTCTCGGTCGGAGCTTTGGCGGCCCTCAGCCGCAGCTTTCCTTCGAGGCTTTCGGTCGCAATAAAGCCCACCGCACCCGCCACATCGTAAAATTCCGGCAGTACCGTAACATCCACAATGTCGGTAGCCAACAGGCCCGCAATGGGGATGTCACAATAAAAATAGCCGGGGGAGGAATCATCCTCGCCCCAGCCATCGACCGGGATAGTAAAAGGCACCGCCGCCATGACATCCTGCTTTTCGTGCAGGATGTCATCGGTTTCCTCGAATCCGTTTGCCGTTGCTTCGGAAAGGTCTCCGATTGCGGTGTTGCACTGCTTGATGTGGCTGCAAAGCGCGGCAAGCCCTGTGCCCAAAAGCGTTTTGACCTTCGCTTTTGCCATAGAGCTTACCTCCTCATGTCTTAGTCAGCGTCAGCCAGCAGAGCGGCGATCTCCTCTGCGGAGAAGTCCTCCACGTCCTCGTCGTGCAGAACATTCTCCGGCTCGGTGTACACGACGACTTCCTTGCCGTCGATGTTCACATTGCCGTTGGTGGAACTGGCGGCAGTCTTGGTTGCGCCCTCAGAGACACCGGCCAGCTTTTCGCCCTCGGCATCGCTCATCAGGCGCTTGCTAGCCTCGGCGCCCACGAAGTCCGCAGGCTTCTTGCCGCTGTCGGTCAGATTGCCCTCGCCATCCAGCGCAGCAAAGTTGCCGGTGGTGGCACCGGTGGCCTTATCGGCCTTGCCGGAGATGTCCACTTTCTCAGGGGTGGGAACATACAGACCATCGTCCTTCAGAACCAGGGCGTTGCCGGCAGCAGCGGAAACATTGACCTTGACATCCACCTCATAACCAGCGATGGTAACGGTGGTGGATGCATCCTTGCCAGTGGCCTTGGCCTTATAGGTATCGACCAGAGCAGCCATGTTCAGGAAAGAGTAGGTGCAGCTGTCGGGGTTCTCACCCTTGACGGCCAGAACCATGACCGGCTTGCCGTCCAGCTTGGGGTCGGTGGCGCCGGGATAGGTGGTGTCGGAGAACTTGAACTTGCCGACGAACGCGGTCTTGGTCTGGTCGAGGAACATCTCGGTCGGGAAGTCCATGGAGAAAGCAGCTGCGCCGGTCATGCCGGTGTTGGTGTAGAAGTTGACGGTGTTACCGGTCACCTTCAGGGCCTTAATGGCGGCGTTGGCAGCGGCCTCGACCGGGGTGAAAGCGTCCTTCTTGACGAAAGTCTTCTTGATCTCTGCGGTCAGGTTGCGGATGGTGGTCTTGGTAGAAATCTGCTTAGACATAGTAGTGTCCTCCTAAAATTATTTCAGCATATCAACGATTTCCTGCTGCGTTTCTTCCTCGTTCAGCAGGTCTTCGCTCGTCATAACGGTTTCTTTGCGGACAGTCAGCGCGTTTGCGCTGTCAAAGTCAAGGCCTTCGCCAATGCGGACGGCAATAGCGCCGCTCGCGTCACGCTTCAAGCCCTGACCGATGCTTACGCTACCGGTTTCACCCGAACCACCTCCTTTCCCGAACAGGGTTACGGTCGCCTGAATGTCTGCTTTCGGGATGCGCTGAGAAAAGAATCTGATGAAACCATCATGCGTTTCGCACCCGTTCAGGACACCCGCTTTGGTCGTAGTATAGAAACTGCCGGGAGATACAACGCCAACGGGTACAAGCTCACTGGTGCTGTCCGACAGTTCTGCATCATAGATACACTGGTAGTAATCCATACCACCGGCATTTTCGTAATCATCCTCGCTGCGGGCGGGCTTCCACCCGTCCGCTGCAAGAGTGAGTTCGTAGGAGCCATAGTAGCCGCCGCCCGTACCGCCGTCCACCTGCTCCTTGATAAGGGCCTTGACCTGTTCTTCGTTCAGGATTTCCCCGGATTCAGACAGGTTCTTCACGGCAGCGCTGACCGCTGCCGTGATGGTCGCTGCATGGGCATCAGCGGCGGCGTTGTGCTTCTCAATTTCGGCCTTGACCAGCTTCATCAAAGCCTGCATCTGCGGGCTGAGGGCAATTTCGATTTTTGCTTTGTTCGAGATTGCAATAAGGGCAGCAATCTCAATTTCAAAGTCAGCGTTCACGCTGGATGCAGGGACTTCGATTCCACGTTCATCCTGCATGATGAACAGCAGCACTTCGGCATCGTCATTCAGGCGGCCATATACGCCGATCTGGTGCATGATGTAGGTGCTTTCTGCTCCGGTAATCTGGATGCTGACTTTCCGGGCCGTTTCCTCTCCGTCCTTTACGGTGTCAATCGCAAGGATGGTCAGTTCGTGCGTTTCGCCGCTGACGGTCGTTTCTGCCGACAAGTCGGTTTCAACGATGCCGGTGCCGCTCACGGCGCGGGTGATGGTGAGCGCGCCGCCGGAGAGGGATTCCGACAGGAGCGCGGCACCGGCAGTTGTATAACTGGATTTTTCCCAGCTCATGTTGTCTGTCCTCCAATCTTGATGGTTACGGTTTCGTGCGTGTGCGCAAGCCTGCCGGTGGCGTATGCCTGCGCGGTGATGTTTTTCGGGTGGATGGCTCCGGGCAGCGCCACGGCAACCTGCATTTTCGATCTTCCGACCGCACCGGCAACATACGCCTTTGCGCCGATTTCCCGCGGCTTGATCCTACCGGGGACCTTTACGGTGCAGGATGTCGCCATGCCGCTGGGTGCTGCGGCGATGTAGGCAGGCGACCGTTCATGCGGTTCGACGATGTAGATGATGTGTTCAAGGTGAGCGGTACAGCGCCGGGCATAACCAAGGCGCTTTTCAATTTCTTCCGGTGTGTAGTAAATGACACCATCATCGGTAATGTCTACGTTCATTCGCCAGTAGCCCGGCCTTCCTCCATAGTCATACCATTCACTTATTTTCACATTCGGATAAATCGAGGCCAGCGCCTTTTGGACTGCCCACTCCGTTCCGCAGTACCGACGGACTTCCAGCGCAGTTTTGATGATCCTGCGCTTTGTTTCAATCGGATAGCTGGTGTCGTACCAGTCAACGCGGAACTGAACCGCAAGAATATCCAGAACTGCCTCATCTGCACGGTCAATATCCGTGTAGATTTTCAAGCGTTCGGCAGCTTCCAGTTCCTTCTTGCGCCGCTCCCTGAAAACTGCATCAAGGATTTGTACCCATGGCTCTTTGGCAACATCAGGCGGTAGCCCTTCGACTAGGCCAACTTCGTGGAGTTCAATCATCTTCGATTCCTCCGTATGTCACCTTGCAGCTTCGGAGCTTTGCCACCTGAATTTCGGAGACAGTTGTTTCGACCGGTGTCAACAGACGTGGGCGTTTCGCACCAGCTTCCCGTACACGCATAATCAGCTCCGCCGGTTCGATGTCCCGGCCGATTTTTCTCTGCCAGGTTTCATACTCCTTCACAGCTGCTTCCACATTTTCCTGAATCGTCGATGCATTCTTGACATTGCTCAAGGCAATATGGTAAGTAAGCTCGATGTCATACGGGATTTCTTCCGGCGCATGGCAAAGAACCAGATCA
>ENA-OQKV01000247-OQKV01000247.1-human-gut-metagenome-genome-assembly--contig:-NODE-247-length-22396-cov-4.534106_pt1 | contig 22396 bp, 17 predicted proteins | sample MGYA00242655_ERZ504811 | MGnify/ENA primary metagenome ERZ504811 (study PRJEB26092, sample SAMD00036406) | human gut metagenome | host: Homo sapiens | study: EMG produced TPA metagenomics assembly of...
GACAGATATGGAGGTTTTACAGTATGGCAGGAATAAGAATGGAGAACAAGATTTATGAAGTCGGCATGTACTGCCGCTTGTCAAAAGACGATGGCACGGATAACGAGAGTGCGAGCATTGCGACACAGAAATCCATCCTCACGGATTATGTGAAAAAGCAGGGATGGCACTTAGCAAAAACGTATGTGGACGACGGTTACTCTGGTACAAATTTCCAAAGACCAAGTTTCCAGAACATGATTAAGGACATTGAAAGCGGTCTGATAAACTGCGTTATCACGAAAGATTTATCTCGTCTGGGGAGGAACTATCTTGATTGCGGACTGTATCTGGAAGTGTTTTTCCCAGAGCATAATGTGAGGTATATAGCGGTCAATGACGGCGTGGACACGCTCAATAAATCCGCTATGGACATCACGCCTTTCCGCAACATCCTAAACGAAATGTATTCCGCCGATGTGTCGGTCAAGATAAAATCGGCGTACCGAGCGAGGTTTCAGCAGGGGAAATTCATGGGGACGACAGCACCATACGGTTACGTCAAAGACCCCGCCGACCACAACCATCTGCTGATAGATGACAAAGTTGCCCATGTGGTAAGGGAAATATTTGACCTTGCGTTAGCGGGCAACGGAATCGCCAAAATCCGCAAGCACATCAACAAACAGCATATCTTACGCCCCGCCGCTTATGCGGCGGAGCAGGGGGCAACAGGCTATGAGAGGTATTTTGAGGAGAATGAGGAGAACCGTTATATTTGGAGCGAGAACAGCGTAAGGGGCATTTTAAGAAGCCCGATATATGCGGGAAACCTTGCAGGCTACAAGCGGATTGCCGCCAACATGAAAAGCAAGAAACGCCCCTCTAAGCTGCCCGAAGAATGGGAAGTGATACCAGACACCCATGAGGGGATAGTCACGCAGGAGGAATTTGATACCGTACAGCAGCTTATTACAAGCCGCAGATTACCAGAAAACAAGGGCGGCTTTGAGAACATCTTTGCAGGCGTTATTAAGTGTGCGGACTGCGGCTATGCGATGCGGGCTATGAGTGCCAACAGGAGGAAACGCCCCGACATCATCGACTGCGTACAATATTCCTGCAATAATTATGGCAGATACGGTAATATCATGTGTACCGCACACAGCATTGAAGCGAGGGACTTGTTCAACGCTGTCCTCACCGACATCAACCGATTTGCGGATATGGCAGTCAATGATGAAAAGGCAGTGAGGGCGATTGAAAAGCGGCTCACGGAAACAGACCAGAGCAAGGCAAAGGCACTGGAAAAGGAGCAAAGAAAACTGAACAAACGCCTTGCAGAACTGGACAGGCTGTTTTCCTCACTCTATGAAGATAAGGTGATGGAGCGTATTACCGAGCGGAATTTTGAGATGATGTCGGGAAAATACCAGAAAGAACAGCTTGAAATTGAAGCAAGGCTGAAAGAGGTAACGGAAACGCTCAGCGACAGCTATGAGAAGACGCAGGGTGTCCGTGATTTCCTCTCCCTAATCCGCAACTATCAAGGCATTAAGGAACTGGACGCAACCATCATAAACGCACTTATAGACAAGATACTTGTTTCGGAACGTGAGAAACTTACAGACGGAATGGTGCGGCAGGAAATCAAGATTTATTATAAATTCATCGGCTTTGTCGGTGAATTACATATCACACCGACAAAGCGGTGGACTGCGTTAAAGCCTAAGAATTGTACGGTGTGCGGTGTTGAATATGTTCCCCGCTCTGGCATATCGAAGTATTGTCCTGCTTGTGCCAAGAAGATACAGAGGGAGAAATCAAACGAGAGCAAACGCAGGAGCAGGGAGCGAAACAGACAGGCATGTATTGAACTGTCCGCAAAAAATGACCGACTGATCTGGAACAGCAGGAAGGACGTATCTTAAGACAGGGAAACCAGAATGACAAAGTAAAGATATTCCGGTATGTGACGGAGAACACTTTTGATGCGTATATGTGGCAGATTTTGGAGAATAAGCAGAAGTTCATCAGCCAGATCATGACCAGTAAATCCCCGGTCAGGGCTTGTGAAGATGTGGATGATACGGCACTGTCCTATGCGGAAATAAAGGCACTTGCCACAGGCAATCCGTACATTAAAGAAAAAATGGATCTGGATGTGCAGGTGAGTAAGCTAAAACTTCTAAAGGCAAACCATACCAGTCAGATTTACCGTCTGGAATCCGATATTGCAAAGAATTTCCCGGTACAGATCAGTGCATTGAAAGAGCGGATTGCCGGAATGCAGGTGGATTCGCAGGTAGTAAAAAGTGTGGATTTACAGGATAATGACACGTTTGCCATGACAGTAGGGAATGTCCTTTATGAAGATAAGAAAGAAGCAGGCGAAGCGTTGATCGCTGCCTGTGCAGGGTTAAAAGCCGTTAGCACCGGCGGAAAGGTCGGGGAATATCATGGGTTCACGTTATCTGCTTCCTATAATATGTTCTCCAATGCGTTTGAACTGACGGTCAAAGGAAAATGTTCTTATAAGCTGGAGATCGGAAAAGACCCGGTAGGAAATATGCAGCGTATCCATAACACCCTTTCTTCCATTGATAGGAAGCTGGCGGAAAGTGAGCAGAAATTGGAAACCGTACAACAGCAGCTTGCGACTGCACAGGAAGAGGTAAAGAAACCATTCCCGAAAGAAGCAGAGCTGAATGAAAAGATGGAACGGTTATCCGAGTTAAATGCGTTGCTGAACATGGATGAAAAGGGCAATGAGACGATTATGGCAGATGAGGATATTGGCAGAGAAGGAAGTAGCACAGATAGCAGGGATGCTGTAGAAGAAAAAGAACTTCCGGAAACAGCAGACAGAATCCATAAGCCATCTATTCTGGAACGCTTAAAGCAGGAGAAGGCACAGCAGAATACGGCGGAACAGCCACCTGTACAGAAAACTGCAAAGAAAAAACACGAACAGGAGTTATAAAAGATTTCCCGTCAGAGTTTTCTCTGGCGGGGACATAAAATGGAGGGTTTGTTTATGGCAAATAATATAGAGAAACAGTTAAAGGAAATATCGGAACGGCTGGAACAGGGCGTAAAGGAGATTTTTACTTCGGAACGATATACGGAATATTTGAATACCATGTCCAAGTTCCATAATTACAGTTTTAATAACACCCTTCTGATCACCATGCAGAAACCGGAGGCTACTCTGGTGGCAGGGTATCAGGCGTGGCAGAAGAAATTTAACCGCCATGTAAAGAGAGGGGAAAAAGGAATCCAGATTATCGCACCGGCACCCATCCGTGAGAAACAGGAGATTGAAAAGATTGACCCTGTAACAAAAGAGCCGGTGATCGGGGATGACGGTCAGCCGGAAACAGAGATTGTGGAGATGGTCATTCCAAGGTTTCGTGTGACAACGGTATTTGATGTCAGCCAGACAGAGGGAGAGCCGATTGTAGAGTTGGAAGTACCGGAACTTACCGGGAGTGTACAGTTTTATGACACGTTTATGGAAGCATTGCAGAACATTTCTCCTGTGCCAATCCGCATGATGGAAATAGAAGGGGAAGCAAAGGGGTATTATCATCAGACAGAAAAGTATATCGCAATTCAGGAAGATATGAGTAATCTCCAGACCATGAAAACCGGAGTACACGAAGTAAGCCATGCATTGCTGCATGACCGGGAGGTAATGGATGCGGAAGGGATTTTAAAAGACCGGACAACCAAAGAAGTGGAAGCAGAAAGTATTGCCTATATTGTCTGCAACCACTTTGGTCTGGATACTTCCGAATACTCTTTTACCTATATTGCCAGCTGGTGTGAAAGCAAGGATATGAAAGCACTCCGGGCATCTATGGATACCATCCGGAAAACGTCTGCGGAAGTCATTGAGAATATCGAGACACAGATGCACGAGCTGGAAATGGAAAGACCAGTTCGGGATACTTTTCATAAGGAAGATTTAATTCTGCATCTTTCAGGCAGTATGGGTTCCGAGTTTACTTATGATCTGATCGAAAACATGAGCAGGGAACAGTTAGAGCAGAATGTGGAGGAATACATCCGCCTTCTGGAAAGTGGTGAGATAGAGGAAAATGAGAAACCACTGGAAAGTTTTCTGGAAGAAAAAGGTGCTGCCGTCACACCACTCTATGACAGCAGTGGGCACGGAGAGAACTATCCGATTGATTTTTATGATGTGGAATATGATGCTGACACAGGCGTTACTTATTTTTCTGACCTTTCTCCGAAAGATCAGGCAGAGATGCTGGTGCAAAAAGCAGAGTTTCCAAGAAATATTTTTTCGGAAAATGAAAAGGCATTTGTAAATGAATATGCAGAAACCTTCCCTGGACAGGTGGAAAGACTGAATGACCTGGTATGGGATATGAGGGAATCTTACGATGAAGCCGGTTCAAAGCTGGTGTATGAAGTGATCCAGGCAGCAAGGGCGAACTTCCCAGTGAAAGAACCGGAGATTGTAGAAGAAACAGCCATGCAGTATGCTCACCGTCTGATTGAAACGGCAGAAGCTGCAAATACAGGAAATTTCACAGATTCCCAGAGAAATCTTATTGTGAATTTTGCATATAAGATGGATGACAAAGACGAAGTGCTTGGACTGGTGAACCGTATGATGACCGCAATCCGCAGACCGGGAAGTGAATATACGAGAAGCCTTATGAATGAAACACAGGCACAGATTGACAATTTCCCGGATGGCATGATCGGTTTTACGGAAATGCACGAGGCAGGAATTCAGTTAGACCATATGCTCCCGCTTACGAAAGACCGGGCATATGAACTGTACCGTGGAGGGGCAGAAATTTATATCTTACACGGAAATCCAGAGAATCCACAACGGGCAGAACAGATGCTTGTGGAGACGGAAAGTGAGATCCTTGGATATGACGGTATCTTTGGAATCACAGAAACAGAATGGGAAGTGCAGAAAGAGAGAGAAATATCTGCTACAAAACAGGAAGCACTGGTACAGCAGAGCGCAGAAAAGATTGATGAGACACTTCTTCTGCATGGAGAAAGCAGAAGGTTTGCCATTTATCAGATGGATACCGGAGATGAGCATACTTATCAGTTTATGGGAATGGAATCCGCAAAGAGTCTGGGCTATACCATTGACGGAAAGGATTACAGGATGGTTTATGCAGCACCGTGGATGCCAACGATCACGTTAGACAATATATTTGAACGCTTTAACATTGACCGACCGGAAGATTTCCGTGGCCATTCCTTATCGGTAAGTGATGTGATCGTGATAAACAGGGGTGCAGAGATCACAGCCTATTATGTAGATTCTTTTGGATTTCAGGAACTTCCGGGGTTTGTCCAGCAGAGAATGAACATGCTGGAACATAATTCCGTCAGGGCATATCCGCCAGTTTATAAAGGAACATTGGAACAGGCAATGGGAGAACGGGATGTGGATGCTTATCTGGATTCCAGAAAGTTAAACCTGGACTGTAAGAAAGCAATCGAAGAAGCCATCCGGGAGAATTTTGACGGGCTGCACTTAAAGCAGGATGCGGCAAAAGAAGTCGTGGAACGCTTCGGGGAAGAACGTATGAATTTTGTTATGGCAAATACCATCCGTGAACTTTCCCATGATGGAAGATTTTCCAGACAGAACAAAGACTGGGCGGAGCATATCGAAGTCCCGGAAAATGTCAGCCGGGGTAGAAATCTAAACCTGGATTATGTGATCGAAAGCCACCCGGCAGTTTTAGATGGGTTTATCGACATGGCAAGAGCTGAGATCCGGATGCAGAGGATAGAACAGGCGATAGGAGAAAACGAAGTGACAATCACGGCAGAGACAAGAGAATATGAAGCAGAAGGACATAACGGGACATGGCATACGGTTGATGAAAAGGATATGCGGGGGAGAAGTTCTCTTAATGGAACATGATGAATTTGGCTCCGATGTGGCAGGGATTATCGTAGCAGAAAATGGACAGCTTGTAGCGGAGGATTTATGGAATGGGTTTGATGCAGGAGCGTTAGAAGCTGTATCAGAATATTTGCAGGAAAATGGAACAACACTTTATGACTTGACGGAATTCCCGAAAGATTCTGTTGTAACCCTGCGGAGTGGACAGACACTTACAATCGAAGAAATACAGGCAGTACAGAAAGATACCTGGGAAGAAACGATGGCAGGAAAAAATGAATCTGGAACGGATGTCCGGTTTAATTTCCATGCAGTCAGTGAGGTGCAGCTGCCAGAAGGCATAAAGTTGAAAATGCCAGAGATTCATTACGTTGATAATTTTTATATGATGGAAGATGTAAATGCAGAGGGTGTAGTAAAAGTAAACCGGTATGAATCACTGGATGAAGCGATGCAGGAATATTTACGCCTGCCAAATCATCAGGAAAAAGTGCTTGGTATCCAGAATACGGAAACAATGCAGGAAAGCATGGATTTTATCCGATGTGAAAACGGAATAGATCAGCTGACCCATGCATATGAACAGATCGGAGGGTGGCTGAATCCGGAAATATATGAAGCGGTAAATAAAATGGAAAATATGCTGGACTGGAATGAGGTACAGATTGCATATCAGATTGGAAAACAATACTTTACAATCCAGACTGCTGAAGATGGCTATGATTATACATTTTACAATGAAGATTATCAGGAGGATGATGGAGGAATCTATGACAATCCGACAATTTATGTAGATGAAGCTGCCAGTGATATTTTGGAAGATAAAGGGTACTCATTGGAAGACGCAAAAGTAGTGGATTATGAAGAACTGATGGCAGATGTGGAAGAAGTTCAGGAAGAACAGATGCAGCGGATACAATTAGAAAAAAACTGCCCAGCAAGTATTTTTGAAGGATTTCGCAGGGAAGAAGCAATGCAAACCTATGAAGGAATTGCAATGCAGTTTATCAGGAGTAAAGGGTATCTGACCATACAGGCAACAGAAGAAGGATATTCGTTTATTTTTTATGACTCTGATCTGCATGAAATCCAGAGTGGTGATTACGATAATCCAGACGCATCCATTCAGGAAGCTGCTTATGAAATCCTTAAAAGTGAAAGAATGGATGACCTGGAATGTGTCAAAGTGGATTATAAAGAATTTGAAGAAATGACGATCCAGCACTCTAAGGATTTATTGCAGGAGGGGGAACTTCGTGCGACTTCTGAGATTGGAAGAAATGAACTGGCATTAAATAGCCTGAGCAGGGCAGAAGTTGAAAGAGGTGTCCTGTATCATGCACAGGCAGTATTAGAAGATATGGGAATGGAACAGGAGGTAGAGCTGCTTGCTGCAAGAGTGTATGGTTCCAGAAGCAGACAAGACCTCTACCGGGAAGATTCTGACCTTGATGTGGTTCTTTCCTATAAAGGTGATATTCGAGAAGATAGCTTTTTCAATGCCTTAAATGAATCTGGTATAGCGATGGCAGGAATTAAGGTGGATATTAACCCGATTGCAGAGGAGCGAATCACTCTGGCAGAGTATATAAAAGAATCCGAAAAATATCTTGACCAGCAGGAGATTAAAAAGCTCGCTGTGGACCTGGATAATTTTAGCTATGACGTTGATACCTATGAGTATAACGATACAGTTGAAAATAGAGAAGAACAGGTGGAAAAACTCACGGAGGATATTTTGAATAAGAAAACAGAAACTATCAAGGACTGGCTGCTTGAGGTATCCGAGGAATCCGATATAGACAGCGATGTTATAACTGCCCGTTCTTTACTTTCCCGTCTGGAAGATACAGAGCGATTTTCTATTTTTGACAAACAGCCGGAGCAGGAACAGCCAGAAGCCACGATCAGTTTTTATGTCGCAGAGTGCATGGAGTTTCCGGTCATGGGAGAGTACCATAACAACCTCACTTTAGAAGAAGCCATTAAAATATATGAGAGTATCCCAGCAGAGAGACTGCATGGGATTAAAGGAATCGGATTTGATCTGCAAGATGGTGATGAAAATTATTCCGGAGAATATGAGTTGATGAGTGCAGACCGGATACGGCGTGATCTGATAGATATGATTCCACACTATAAAGAAAGCCCTCTGGTGCAGAAAGCAATCGCAGACATGGAAAAGTATCTGGATGAAAAGCATGGAAGGGTAAAGGAAACGGAACATACGACAGAAACAGTAATAGGAAGTGGACAGAAACCTTCTGCGGTTGCGGCAGACAGAAGGGCAGAGCAGGAACCGGTATCTGTAAATCGGAGCCAGCCACAAAAGGCAGAACCTGCAAGCAGAGCAAAAGGTGAAGTGAAGAAATCTGTGCTGCAGTCTTTAAAAGATTTTCAGGCAAGGGCAAAAGCACAGGAGCAGAATAAGACAACGGAGAAATCCAAGACACATAAGAAGGGAGAAGTGGAATTATGATGGATTTGGCGATGAACTTTGATGCGGATGAATGTTTAGTAACAGCAATGTTTGATAAAGGAAACAGAAATGACACGATGGAGGCAATCGATCATATCATTCCTTTTCTGAAAGGCGATGCAGATATGATCGGGCTTGTCTGCAATACCATAAGAAAACTGTTCTGTATGAGCGATGAAGGATATGAAGTTTTTCTTATGGATCTGGAAGAATATAAAATGGAACTGGAAGAGGAGGACGAAGAATGAGTACAAGTCAGTGTGCAGTATATCAGGTAAAAGATACCCCAGAGTACCGGGATGTGCGTTTCCGTTCTTACGAGAAACTGAAAAGCGAAGGAAGAACAGTCCAGATAGAAAACTATCAGCAGGTGTACATTGGAAGAATCCAGCCGGGGGAAACTCCGGCTGATATTAAACTCCGTTTACAGAAGCAACGACCGAAGAACTTCAAAGGTCATTCCATCGGTTGCAGCGATGTGATCATCATTACCGATGATGGAAAAACCACAGCTTACTATGTCAACAAAGATGGTTTTATCATCATTCCGGAATTTCTCACAATCAAAAGTTCTTCCGATACCAGACTTTCCATTGATACGACCGGGTACGAAATCGAAGGAAAGAAAGGGACATGGCTTGCACAGGATTATATCCTGATGAACGAAAAGAAATGGTTTCTGATGGAACATGAGGAGTATGGGACAAGAGCAGCCTATGTGATTCTCAGTGAAGAAGGTACCGTAGTTATGAATGACTGTTACAACGGCTTTGATGAAGAAGCCAGACGGAACATCCAGAATTTTATGCAGCAACAGGCAGAGCAGGCACAGCAAAAACAACAGGAAATGCAGGCACAAGCCCAGACCGGACAGACACAATCTGGAGAAACACAAAAGAAGAAACCAGAGCTGGCAAACTGGCAGAAGGTTATGGATAATGGAGAATATCTTCGCAGTGCAGAGATGGCAGAAGAAGCCAACTATAATATGATTGACGGACTGATGAATAACACTCCAAAGAAAAAGGATAAGAACGCTCCACGGAGATCGGTACTTAAACGGCTCCGAAATCATCAGAAGAAGATAGCCAGTCAAGGGAAAGGACAGCCACAGCAACAGAAGGCGATGGAAGAAGAGATGGAAAGGAAGAAGAAGTAAAAAAGTCTTGCCGGTAATTTTTGAGGGCAATATATAAAAATGGTTGATTTTTTCTCTCAAATATCATATCATAACACTAACAGGACTCCCCGCACCTCTCACGCAAGTGATGTGTCCCATGGGGAGACATTTTTATTTTTGGAGAAATAATGGTGAATACAAGTGAAACTAAAAATGAAAAGTTGCAAAATAATGAAGCAACTGTACAGGTAATGAAACAACCGAAAACCTTTGCTCAACAAGTCGAAATTATTAAAGAAAAGGGTTTTATTATAGATAATGATACAGAATGTATCGGATTTTTAAAACAGGCGAATTATTATAGATTATCTGCTTATTTCCTTCCGTTTAGAAAAAAGGATGGGACGTATTTTTCAAATATAAACTTTCACAGAATTCAAAGAATCTATGAATTTGACAGTAGATTGCGTGGTGTATTATTTAATTATATAGAAAAAGTTGAATTATATTTAAGAACGCAATTAGCCTATTACAGTGGACATGTTCATGGGGCTTTAGGCTATATGGATGGGGCTATTTACAATGACAGGCACAATCATGAAAAGTTCGTGAAACTGTTAAATGTATGTATAGAGGAAAATAAAAGTACATCAGTAGTTCAGCACCATAAAGAAAAGTATGGCGGAAATTTTCCTATATGGGTTATTGTTGAATTTTTTTCAATGGGAATGTTGTCCTACTTTTATGCGGATTTGCAGTCTGGTGACCAGAAATATTTAGCAAAAGAATTATATGGTACATCAGTGGCCTGTTTAAAAAGCTGGTTACGTTGCATCACTGATTTAAGAAACCGTTGTGCACATTATTCAAGGCTGTATTATTGGTCATTTCCCGCATTACCCAAAATGCCAAGGGAATTAGAAATGTCACCAAACAGAAAATTGTTTTCACAAATACTTGTATTAAAATTATTATATCCAAATAAAAAAGAATGGATCAACAAAGTCTTGATAGAATTAAAAGCTATTGTAGAAGAATATGAGAATGATATATCATTGAGACATATAGGGTTTCCAGAAGATTGGTATGAGCAGTTAGAAAAATAGAGATATATTTTTAGGGACAGAGGAACAATCTGTCCCTTTTAATGTGTCTCTATAAATTTGGCTCTTTTCTATCATGTAGTTGCTCGTAATTCTTCTTAAGAATCATATCAATATTAGCAGACACAGTGCGAAGTTCCCGTTCATAATCCCGGTGATTAAAAAAATCTTCACGCTGTCTATTCCTCAATTCAACAAGCCGGTCCTTTTCAGCATATAGAGCTTTCATGGAAGGCAATTTATTCCCGCCAGATTTTTCTTTGAGTGTTCGGAGAGCTGTGTCATACAGGGAAAGTTCTGCCTGGTGTTCTTCATAAAATTTCTCCTTGTTTCGGCTTTTGCGATAATCTGCGTACACCTTTTTATATGCCAGATATTGTCCGGTAAAATGAATCTGCTCATTCATATCTTTAAGTTGCTGTTCAGTATCTTTTAAAGATTTTCTGGAAGCACTGGTCTGGTCTGATGCTTGATCGAGTGTTGCATGGAAATCATCAAGAGAATCATAGCCATGTTCCTGTATGTAGGCAACAGTCTGAGCCATCTGCTTTAAATTGGTGAGCTTTACTTTTTGAGCATAGGCTTCGCTCTGCTGTGCTTTAATACAGGTTTGCAGATCTATGACAAGCCGGAGATCTGATTTTATGAAAATGAATGGTGCAGGGATAGCAGAAGTATCGGAGAAAGGAACAGTTGGCGAATCTGTGGAAGTATTCGGAGTTTGCTGTTCCAGAATTTCTTCTTTCTGTTCTTTATGGGATTTTGTGTTTTCCTCAAATGTTTTCAAGAGAAAATCTTCTGTGTATCTGGTTCCAAGATTTCTTCCAGTGATATATTTTTTTCTGCCAGGGTGAAGATAGCTGTACCGGTTTCGACTGATTTTGAAGATAATGTGATATTTTTCATCAAGGATTTTTGAAAATTCTTCTGGTGATCGGGCGGTACTTGCAGCATCATCAATAGCGTCACGAAGAAATTGTTTCTCTGTCTGGTAACGAGTTCCCTTTGGAGTGATTCCATCTTCTTTCATTTTCTGATTTAACTTATCGAGTTTTTCCTGTCCCCGGCGTTGTGCCCAATATTCTTTTTCTGTGATTTTTCTTTCAGCAGGAGTGAGCAGATCAACCTGATGTAGTCCTTCTTTTTTACACATATCCATAACTTCCTGTTTTAAATGGATAAGGTATGCTGTGCTTAGATGGTGCTTGTATCCGGCTTTTGCTTCACAGTCAAATTCCATATAGGGTTCTTGTGGTATGTCATATTTACGGAGACTGTTGATTACGATGTGTACATGGATATTTCCACTTTCGTTATGACCATCGGTATGAGTGCAGACTAAAGCCTGATGACCAGGAAAGTTTTTCTTTGCAAAAGTCAATCCGAGTTGCTGGGCACGTTCACCGGTCAATCCACATTCATCTCTGTCTTTCGGGTCGAAGCTAATGATATAGTGATGGGATTTTATCTCATTGAAGTTTTTGTTCTTGTGGTAGTAGCTGTTCAGTTCCTGACATTCCGATGCAAAAGTGAATGGATCACAGTTCAGACCGTCCAGATAACATTCTTCTCTCAATATCATATGCCCTTCTTCATCAAGAATCGGTTTTCGGGTATACTCGTTGTGTTGGAAGATAAGATACCGTTCCGATTCTCCATAGTCAGAGTTTTTGCTTGCGATATGTTTAATTACTGCCACGGAAATCACCTGCCATTTTCATCACTTCATACTTCATTTCATAAATATCCCGAAGGGACTTTCTGATTTCATTTTTCATTTCAGTGGAGATAATTCCACCCTGGTTAAAATACCGGGCAATCTGATTTAAGTTGCTGCCAATCTTACCAAACTCGCTAATAAGTTTTTTTATTTCGGGGACATCTGCGGTAATTTCGTATTTGATGATGACTTTCTGGTTGTCCAGGGCACTTCGGACAAAATCAGAAACCGTCATGCGGTTAGCCTTGGCTCTTTCTGCAAGAAGATCATATTCAGTTTCATTCATGCGTAAATGCACATCTTTAGTTTTTGCAAGAGTTTCCTCTTTCTTAGGTCTTGTCATTGATAACTTCCTTTCTTACGTGGTAGTGGTTTCATAAGAAAATCCAAATTTCGTAGCCTGCTGGGAAAGTGAGTGATGAAAAATTATCGCACTGTGACCATGTAAATGGAAACCAATACACATATCTGTGATTGTGGGCGAGGGTATGGGGAAACGAAATCCCCATCAAGTTGCAAGTGGTCAATAGCCCGGAAAGGGTTATGTGCTACGTTGCGAAACTTGCTCTAATGTGTACAGTAACCTCGGCATAAATAGAAAGAATGGGTTTGGGGAATCCCCAGCAAGATAAAAAACCTGATGAAAGAACATTTTGTCGGAAAGACAATATTGTTAAACACAGGTGGATCTTGCTTCTGGGGGTAAGAAAGAAGTATCTTTATATTATCAAAATGATATTTGGAGTTTATGTTGTTGGAAAGTCGTAAGCAGGAAGATAACTTCAAGTTGTTGGTGCAAATATAATGAATAGTAAGTGTCCAGTACATTTTTGGTGATGGGTATTTTGGTGGAATCCATTTTTATTATTTTTGATATAAAATTTTGAATCTGCAGCCGATTCTGCCTGCCGGACAATGTTTTTAGATATCTGTAAACGTCACGGACTGGAACTTGATGAAGAACCATCGTATGGTGGAAGAAAGTATTTGGAAACACGATAGAAGCAAACGCTGTACTTATCGTCTTGTCTGGCAGGGAAGATTATTAGGCATTAACCAGAGAGATATCGGCAGAGAAAACAGAAGTGATAGACAATGATATTTGTTAGATATGCTTCTTGTCGTTGGCTGTATCATATTAAAACGCTTTTTACGTTAAAAAAGTGCTGTGATCACAAGGCTTTTTGCAAGCAAAAATGAAAAGGCTATATATAGGTAGCCTGTGAAACTGGAAGTGCCCATTTGGGGCCTGATTTAAAGAATAATGTTCTGACAGAGACCAATGGAATGACTCTCTGCTGGGGCTCCAAAAGAAAGGAAAAATGATTATGGAAAAAATGATGAATACAAAAACAGAGGGGAACACATTTACAAAGAAAATCGGGCAGACAGTCTATGTTGTCCGTTATCATTTCAATGAAAATGCAAAGGAAACAATGCAGGAGAAGATTAACCGGATGCTGGTTACAGAAGCAAGTCAACAGGCAGTGTATTAAAATTAGGTGGATGTAATTGAAGAAAAAATATGATGTACACTTTTGGAACATGCCTTTGTAGTTACAATAAGGGCATATTATAGTAGGGGTAGGTGTCACATCAATTGTAACCCTGCAGCATTCTACATAAACAAATCATTGGGGATATTGACTTCATTATTTAGATTTTGGTATAATAACACGGTTTGTATAGTGCTAAAAGAGCCTTTTCAGACTGAAGAAATTTAGCTACAAGAGGGTGCAGAAGTGTTTAACATAGCAATTTGTGATGATGAAGAAACGCTCATTGATGAGTTGAAAGAAAATCTTATAAAGTATGCTGCTGAAACGAATAAAGAGTTTTGTTTTTTTATCTTATCACGACGGCAGCGAGTTATTAAAGGAATACAGGTCAGATTATGACTTGATTTTTATGGATATAAAGATGGAAAAGCTAAACGGCTTAAAGACAGCGGAGGAAATTCGTAAGATGGACAGCACTGTTGGACTTATTTTCTTAACCTCTTTGAAGAAATATGTATGGAGAGGTTATGAGTACGGTGCAGTCAATTATCTCTTAAAGCCTGTAAAATATAGCGTCTTAAAAATGGAACTTGACCGTATTTTGCCTGCTATCAAGGAAAAGACGAGCCGTATATGAGCTTTCAGAACGATAGCGGAAAGTATAAGGTGCTGTATAAAAATCTTTGCTATGCGGAAACCGAAAAGAGAAATGTTATGCTTCATTTTGAGGGACAACAGCAGAGAATCTACAAAAATATGAAAGAGGTATCTGCCCTTCTCTTAGCACAGCCGCAGTTCGCTAGCCCACATCAGAGCTTTGTAGTCAATATGGCTTATGTGAAAAGTGTGGAGAGCTTGGAACTTGTGATGACCACAGGAGAGCGTATTCCAATCAGTCAGCCGAAGCGTAAGGACTTTATGATGAAATTGACGGACTTCTGGGGGGATATGCTGTAATGGGACTTTATTATTGTTTGGACTTTATAGGCACACTAACAGAAGCGTTGTTCCTATATACTTTTAACCATTGCTTTTTGAAGCAACCCCGATTTACTACTCCGATATGTAAATGGATTACGCCGACTATGCTTTTTGCACTCAGCTGGCTTTTGACTTGGTTTTCAGAACTTGGTGCATATAAAACAATATTTCTTATTGCTTGTATTTTTATTGTTTTGAAATTATGTTATAAAGACTCTATTTATCAAATGCTCACAGCGATGGAAATATGGTTTATGTCAGTTTGTCTATTTCCAGAAGCTATGGGTATGGCTGTTGCAACTTGGATATATGGCGATGGTATGATTATTTTAGTAGAAGGTCAAAAGATTTTGCGTTGGGAAGTTTACATTGTAATATTCCTTATTCGCTTAACGGCAGCTTTTGTGTCATATCAACTTGTTAAAAACATTAGATATAAAATTCAGTTAAAAGACTGTTTTACATTAACATTTACTTTCCTAATCGGATTTTCGATTTATATATTAGTAAACTATAATTACTTAAACTTGAGTAGAGTTGTAGACATTGCTATATCTGTAAGTGGAATTGTATTATCATTAACATTCTATATTACTTTTATATATGCGAAAAACACGCTCTATCTCCGTGAGCAAGAACAGAAAGACAAAATGCAGATTGCACAGCTTCAACAGCAGTTTGCCTACTATCAGGAAAGACTCAAAGACGAGGAGAAGGTACGCTTCGTTTACCACGATATGAAAAATCATCTGCTTGTTTTGCAACGGCAGATCAATTCTCCCGAAACGGCAGAAATGGTTGAAAAATTGCAATCGCAGGTGGCAATGTATGAGGACTATGAGCATACGGGAAACGATATTCTTGACATCATTTTGAAAGAAAAATCAGAAACGGCAAGAGAAAAGCATATTGCATTATCTGTTACCGCAGACCTTAATGGTGTAGATTTTATTGAGCCTTTGGACATCAGTACCATTTTCGGAAACAGACTTGATAACGCCATCGAAGCAAGTGAAAAACTTCCCGAAGAACAGAGGGCAATCCTTGTGAAAGCGGGGAAAATGCAAAACTTCTTTTCTGTACTGATTGAAAATAACTGCTTGCAGGATAGCGGAAACACAAAGAGCCGTACCACAAAAACAGACGATTTTTTTCACGGTTTTGGTATCTCAAATATGCGAAACGCTGCTGAGAAATACGGTGGTCAGTTGACAACTAAATGTGAGAGTGGAAAATTTCTCTTGAAGATTTTATTGCCGATACCATCAAGATTGGAGATGCAATAAAATGTGGGTTTATCAATGCTTAGATATATTAAGTACAGTAGTAGAAATGGCTTGCCTGTATATTATCAGTGGGATTTTACTGAAGGAGTCTCGCTTTCATACATCATTATGTAAATATATCTCGCCGATTATAATGTTTATGGTTACTTGGATATTAACTTGGTTTTCGGGGCTTGGTGCGTTCAAAATGCCAATTATTTTTATCGTGGCTTTCACAGTATTGCAAGTCAGTTACAAAGAGTCCATTTACCAAACTGTTATTGCTATAGAAATTTGGTTTATCTGTTGTATTTTTTTAGTGGAGGCATTTGTCTATCCAGTCTCGAAGTTTATATTCAATAATATGCTTTTGGTCGTGATAGATGGTCAAAATATTCTACGTTGGGAAGTGTATGTTATTGCAATTGCTATTCGTATTGTTTCACTGATTATCATTTATGAGGTATTAAAAAACTTTAAGTACAAAATCAAGGCAAATGATTGTGCAGTTTTATCAACAGTTTTTATGATAGGTTTTGCTGCATTGATGTTCAGCGTTTATAATGTCTTGAATTTAAGCAAAATACCACATATACTTATTTTTTTCAGTCTGACAATTTTTATATTGATTTTTCTTATTGTTTTTCTATACTCTAAAAATACGATGTTTCTTCGCGAACAGGAACAGAAAGACAAAATGCAGATTGCACAGCTTCAACAGCAGTTTGTTTATTATCAGGAAAAACTCAAAGATGAGGAGAAGGTACGCTCCGTTTACCACGATATGAAAAATCATCTGCTTGTATTGCAACGGCAGATCAATTCTCCCGAAACGGCAGAAATGGTTGAAAAATTGCAATCGCAGGTGGCAATGTATGGGGACTATGAGCATACGGGGAACGATATTCTTGACATCATTTTGAAAGAAAAATCAGAAACGGCAAGAGAAAAGCATATTGCATTATCTGTTACCGCAGACCTTAATGGTGTAGATTTTATTGAGCCTTTGGATGTTAGTACCATTTTCGGGAATGGACTTGATAACGCCATAGAAGCAAGTGAAAAACTTCCTGAAGAACAGAGGGCGATACTTGTGAAAGCAGGACGGGTACAAAACTTCTTTTCCGTACTGATTGAAAATAGTTGTTTACAAAACAGAGAATACACAAAGCAGAGAACTACTAAAAGTGATGATTTTCTTCACGGTTTCGGCATTTCTAATATGCGAAAAGCCGCAGAAAAATATGATGGGCAGCTGACTATCAAATGCGAGAATGAGAAATTCACCTTAAAAATCTTAATACCAATCCCATAATATGTTGTGGCTTATGAGCCTGTTGTCTATCACGGACAGCAGGCTTTTTTAATGCTTATATTAGATTTTGCGTTCTGAATATTAGAAACTGCGTCTGCTATTGTATCTTTATTAAAATGGAATATGATGGTCATATCAAGTGGTACAAATCAAGGAGGAATTACTATGTCAATATTAAACGCAACCCATTTGAAAAAATATTATGGTAAGGACGAGAGCCTTGTCAAAGCTCTGGATGATGTAAATGTATCCGTAGAAAATGGTCAATTTGTTGCCATTATTGGTACATCGGGCAGTGGTAAATCTACTTTGCTCAATATGCTTGGCGGATTAGACATTCCAACCGAAGGGAGTGTGCAGGTAGAAAATAAAAATCTTGAAAAACTAACCGAGGAACAGCTTACGGTGTTTCGCCGTCAGCGTATCGGCTTTATTTTTCAGAACTATAATTTAATCCCTTATCTTACAGCGTATGAGAATATGGTACTTCCTGTTCGTTTAGATGGAAAAATAGAGGATAAAAAGTTTTTGAAAGAGATTGTGCATTTCTTGGAACTTGATGGGAAACTTTCTAACTATCCGAGCCATCTTTCGGGCGGACAGCAGCAGAGAGTGGCGATTGCTCGTGCTTTAATATCAAAGCCTGCAATCATTTTAGCTGACGAACCGACAGGAAATCTCGACAGTCGCACAAGTGATAAGGTTATTGATCTTCTGAAAATGACAAGCGAGAAGTTCAATCAGACTATTGTAATGATTACCCACAATCCTGAAATTGCCGAAAAGGCAGATGTGAGAATACGCATTGAAGATGGAAAAATAGCAAAATAAGGGAGGTGATCGGGATGAACAATAAAAAGATAACGGCAAAAATGATTTCTCGGATGTCAAAACAGAGCCTTAAATCAAGCCGTATGCGTAATATCTTTGTGATGATTACTATTGTTTTGGCATCAGCTCTCTTGATGGCAATTTCTATGTATGCTGTCGGTCAGCAGGAGGATAATCAGAGAAAACTTTCCCACGCACAGGAAGTGGGTTACTATAATCTTACAAATGAACAGGTAGAAACCTTAAAGTCTGATGAAAGAATTGCATACCAAATTCAGGTTAAAATGGGAACAACCTCTGAAATGGATGGTTTTGAGGTTATCCCATATTATGTAAGTGAGCTGTCCGATAAAATTCAAATCGGAGAATTAAAAAGCGGTAAGCTGCCCATACAGGAAAATGAAATCGCAGTACAAGGTGCAATGCTTAAAAAGATGGGCATTGAGGCAAGTGTTGGAAGTCAGTTGATCTTAAAGTTTTATGATGGAAATACAGAAACCTTTACGGTTACAGGTCTTTTGAAAGGTGGGGAAAATGCGAAACAGTTTGCAGCATTTTTCTCACAGAGTTATGCGGAAAGCGGCAGTCAGTTAAAGGACGAACCTTATGAGGTTTATGCAAAGTTGTATGGTGCGACAACAATGCACTCTGAAGATTGCAAGGAAACGATGTACTTAATCGGAAGTGATGCAGGAATTGAGAGAAAATATGTCAGCCCGTCGAAAGCATTTCTGGACTCTTTATCTGTGGATACACAGGATGTTTTAAAATATGGTTTGATAGGTATAGTGATCCTGCTTGCCTGTATCTTGGTTATTTATGGTGTGTTTTATTTATCGGTTATTGGGAAAATTCATCAGTTTGGTCAGCTCCGCACAATCGGTATGACGAAAAAGCAGATGAAAAAATTGGTATCTAAAGAAGGACGCAGATTGTTTCTGTATGCTTCACCTATCGGTATTTTGATTGGTGGAATTGCAGGATACTTTATTATTCCATCAGGATTTAGTATCATCAATACTTTGATCATGGCGGTTGTAGTGTTTGCAGTCATTTATGTCATTACGATGATTTCCGTTCATAAGCCTGCAAAGTTAGCCGCTGCGGTATCGCCTATGGAAGCACTTCGTTATACAGCACAGGACGATATGAAAAAGACTGCAAACAAGAAGATGTGCCGTAACCTTACTCCACTTGGATTAGGTGTGATGAACTTTTCTAAGAACAAAAAGAAAGCGGTCATAACAATGCTTTCTCTGGCTCTTGGCGGTATTTTATTTATGACAGCAGCGACATTTATGTCCTCTTTTGATAAGGATAATTATGCAAGGCAAGGTATTTGGAAAGAAGCAGAGTTCCATATTGAATATTCCGAGGCTGCGATTGAATTGAACGAAAATGGTATGAGTGGGATGCAGGCACAGACACCAATAACAGAACAAATGGTAGAGGATATTTCTGCCATAGATGGGGTGGAAAAAGTAGAAGAACTGAAAAGCTTCGGTGTAAGTTTTGATTTTCCACAACAGGATGAATACGACAATGATGATTATATTTATCCGATGAACAAAGAAGAAACAACGGAAATTGAAAAATACATTGAAGAAGGAACTGCTGATTATGACAAACTAATGTCAGGTGATTATGTCCTTGTTGCAGACAATACAAATGTGCAGGAAATCTATGGTTGGCAGTTTTGCGTTGGGGATACTCTAACACTTCATTATTATGACGGTAATAAAATGGCAGAAAAAGAAGTTACGGTGCTTGGTCTGTTAAATGAACAATATACTTTGGACAACAGTAGTTTAGACGGTTGGTTTGTTATGCCGGAGGAAGCTGTGAAAAAATTTGTTCCATATGAAAGCCTAAATGCCCACCTTCTTATATCGGTTGATACAGAAAAGGAAAGCACAGTTGGTGCAGCATTAAATGAAATGATTTCTCAAAGGGCAGAGCTATCTTTGGAAGCATACGCCGACAGAAAAGTGGCTTACGCCCAAACAGCAAATACAATATTCGGAACAATCAGCGGGTTGGCGATTTTTATTATGATGTTCAGTATTTTAAGTATGATGAATACACTGATTACCAATATTGTTACCCGTAAACAGGAGCTTGCAATGCTTGAATCTATTGGTATGTCAAAAGGTCAAATACGAAAGATGCTTTTAGGAGAAAGCCTGCTCTTAGTGTTTGTGGCTGTGGCTGTAACGATGACAATCGGAACGCTGTTAGGATATGTGCTTACACATTTACTTTATAACGGAGGAGCATTTTATATCTCATTCAAATTCCCAACAGTATTTGTTCTTGCATATACCGTTGTATTGATTGCTGTACCGCTGCTAATTACTATTGTGTCAATGCACAGCTTTTCAAAAGAAGCACTTGTAGAAAGATTAAGAGGAATGGAAAATTGATATGCGAATATACGATACGCATCACAGGAAACCAAGACATTCTGGTGCTTTCGCCCCAAATCATAGGAAGGCTGATTGAGAAAATTCGATGTTCAGATACGAAAGAATTGATAATCCCTGCGGATGAATTACTTCCGCAGGGGTATGCAGAATATCTGGAGCGTGTGATGCAGACCAACAACATAGAAAAGAATATTGGCAGACAAGATGCGTATGACTTAACAGCGAAGCAGATAGGAATGTTGAAGGTTAAACGGCAGCAATGCTTCGATAAAGCAAAAGCAGAAACAACGGAAAATGCCACACAGTTTAATCTCGAAACAAATGAAAGCTTCTTTTTACTGACAAAACAATCAGACAGTCGTTTTGTTTGTGACTATGAAAATGGAGAGAAAATTGTGGTTTCGTTAGATCACTTCTCAATATGGTGGCAGACATTTATCAATAAACGTACAGTTGAGATCCTGATAAAGTCATTAAAAGTGAGTCAGGAAGTTGAAGATCTGTTAGTGTATCCGATTGTTTATAATGCAAGGCATAGTATTGAATTATCTCTGAAAATTGTTATTAAGATGTTGTGGGAACTGGAGAGAAAAAAGAAGATAAGTCACTTAGTTGAATTTATAGTAGAAAGAAAAAGAAACTTCACACACATAATATTGAAGAACTATATAAAATGGACATGTGAAAATAAAAATATAGATAGAAGGATTCCTGCATATTTTGAAAACATAGAAGATATGATTCAGTTTTATTATTTTGATGAAGAGGGAGATGCTTTTAAATATGAATTAAATAAAGATGATCAACCGCATATGATAAAAAATAAAATTTCTCATATAAGTATCGAATTATTAGAAACTGAATTTAAAGCAGTAATGGAAAAATTTGATGACTTGATTTATTTTTTAGGAAGCTGTGTTGATGAATATTCGTTAGGGACATTTACAAAAAGTTTATCAAGAACTGATATAGGGGAAATTTCAAAAAAACTTCCGTTTTACGAAGAGTGGAGAACAGAAAAATTTAAAGAGGTCAAAGATCAAATTAAGCAGGAATACCAACTTGGAAGTAAAGAATTAACGGATGCCTTAAATTTAATTAAGAAACATAGATTGTTTTCAAGCAATATTGGTTGCGAAAGAATGTTTGGAACAATTACAGAAGATGAGTTGAAAGAATATGCTTCATTAGTTAAATATTATTGGGAAAAAGATAAATCGAAAGAAAAGGTTGTTATTGCGTGGGATGACTTAGCCGAAATACAACAAAATGCAAAGATATTGAAAAATTATTTATCTAAAATTTCAATAGAAACATTAAATACTTTGTTATGCTTTTATGAAATAGGAAATAGTAATTTAACAGTTGAAAAGCTGGAAAATACTTATAAGTATATAGTTGATAGTGAATTTGATGAAATGTATATTATACGGAAATTGAAACAGAAAAATGCATGTTTAAGAATTATCGTTGGAATGAAAAAATGTGGACAGGTGACATACGAAAAGCAGATGCAGGCCGCCTTGAAAGAAGAGAAAGTAGAACTCTAATATCAGTAAGTATACACAATACGCAGATGTGTTTACTGTTAAAGCCAGTGTTTTCAAGGGATAGGAGAGGGCTACCCAATTTTATGGATGAGCCAACTACCGGTTTAGATCCGGAGGAACGTATTCGCATCCGCAATTTGTTAGTAGATTTTTCTGAAAACAGAACGGTTTTGTTTTCAACTCATGTGGTAGAAGACTTAGCTGCCACCTG
>ENA-OQKV01000248-OQKV01000248.1-human-gut-metagenome-genome-assembly--contig:-NODE-248-length-22389-cov-3.403782_pt1 | contig 22389 bp, 23 predicted proteins | sample MGYA00242655_ERZ504811 | MGnify/ENA primary metagenome ERZ504811 (study PRJEB26092, sample SAMD00036406) | human gut metagenome | host: Homo sapiens | study: EMG produced TPA metagenomics assembly of...
AAGCGTCTTACTGTTCACAGCAACATAAGCTTACTTTGTAATTATATTGTGATCATATATAATTACCATTTTAAACAAAAATGACTGAAAGTCAATATTACATTTTTGTTCTGGAAAAATTTAGACAAATTGTGAAGAATGATTATTGACTGAAAGTCATTTTTGTTATATAACATTCCATGAAATAAAAAATGACTGTTGGTCATAGAATGATCAAACAGTATCAATAATAAAGAAAGAAGAGGAGAAAAAGATGATTAAGGTAGGAAAGTGGATTGCAAAACACAAGATACTGATCATTATCATCGGAATTGCATTGCTGATCCCTTCATATCTCGGTATGGCGGCGACCAGAATCAACTACGATGTACTGAGTTATCTGCCGGATACCCTTGAGACAGTTGATGGACAGGACATTATGGTAGATCAGTTTGGGATGGGAGCCTTTTCCATGATAGTGGTGGAGGATATGGAACTGAAGGATGTAGCTGCTCTGAAAGAGAAAATCGAAGCAGTTGATCACGTGAAAAAAGTACTGTGGTATGACAGTGTCCTGGATGTTTCCGTTCCTGTAGAAATGCTTCCGAAGGATTTGAGAGAGGCATTTTTTAATGGAGATGCAACTATGATGATCGCGTTGTTTGATAATACAACATCATCAGAAACTTCCATGGAAGCTGTGACGCAGATTCGTAAGATTACTTCAAAGAATTGTTTTGTCAGTGGAATGACAGGCATTGTTACTGATATCAAACAGATCGCACTTAAGGAAATGCCGATTTACGTTGTGATTGCTTCCTGCCTTTCTCTGATAGTGTTGCTCCTTGCAATGGATTCTCTGGTAGTTCCGGTTTTGTTTTTGCTCTGCATTGGTGTTGCAGTCTTGTATAATCTTGGAAGTAATATTTTTCTTGGTCAGATTTCATACATCACTCAGGCACTGACAGCAGTCCTGCAGCTTGGTGTTACCATGGATTATTCCATTTTCCTGCTGAACAGTTATGAGGAGAATAAGAAGCGGTTTGAGGGTGATAAAGAGAGGGCTATGGCACATGCCATCAATGCAACCTTCAAATCTGTAATCGGAAGTTCTATTACAACAGTAGCCGGATTTATCGCACTTTGCTTTATGACCTTCTCACTTGGACGTGATATGGGTATCGTAATGGCCAAGGGAGTTGTTATCGGTGTTCTGTGTTGTGTTACTTTGCTCCCTGCTCTGGTGCTTACTTTTGACGGAGCCATTGAAAAAACAACACATAAGCCGCTGCTTCCAAGCTTTGATAAGGCATCTGCTTTTATTACAAAGCATTATAAAGTATGGCTGATCATTTTCCTGGTAATGCTTTTCCCGGCAATTCATGGAAATAACAATCTGAAGAATTACTACAATATTGACAAGTCACTTCCTTCCACGCTGGACAGTAATGTGGCAAATGCCAAACTTCAGGAAACCTTTGATATGAATAATGTTCATATGGTGTTATTAAAGAAAGGTCTGACATCAAAAGAAAAAACAGAAATGCTTGACCAGATCAAGGATGTTGATGGTGTAAAATGGGCACTTGGAATGGACTCTTTCGTAGGTGCGGCATTCCCGGATACCATGATCCCAAGTAATCTGAAGAAGATGCTGGAAAGCGATGAGTACGAGATGGAATTTATCTGTTCCAAATATAAAACAGCCACAGACGAGGTAAACAATCAGATTGATGAGATCCAGAAGATTGTAAAAGGATACAGTCCGGAATCTATGGTAATCGGAGAAGCACCTCTGACCAAGGATCTTCAGGATGTTACGGATGTGGATTTAAAGACTGTAAATACTATCTCTATCCTGGCAATTTTCATTATTATCATGGTTGTGTTTAAATCCATTTCGCTTCCGTTTATTCTGGTTGCAGTTATTGAGTTTGCGATTTTTGTCAATATGTCCGTTCCTTATTATCAGGGAAAGGAAGTGGTGTTCGTAGCAAGCATTGTTATCGGTTGTATCCAGCTGGGAGCTACTGTTGACTATGCAATCCTTATGACCAGCAGATACCAGAAAGAACGTGGTCTTGGAAAGAGTAAGAAAGAATCCATTGCCATCGCACATAAAACTTCCATGAAGTCAATTGTGATCAGTGGCTGCAGCTTCTTTGCGGCAACTTTCGGAGTTGGTCTTTATACACAGGTAGATATGATCGGAAGTATCACAAACCTGCTTTCACGTGGAGCTGTGATCAGTACACTGGTGGTATTGTTTATACTTCCGGCTATGTTTATGATATTTGATTCTCTCATCTGCCACACATCTATTGGATTTGCCAAGAAGAAACCGGCAAAAGAGAAGAAACAGTGATTCAGGATTTTTAAAAAGAAGCTTATTGTAAAGAGATAGAATAAAGGAGTAAGTTATTATGAACAGAAACAGAAAGAAAGCAGCTGCAGCAACGCTTGCAGCAGGAATGGCTGTAGTTCTCGGAGCAGGTACTGTAATGGCAGCTGCTTCAACAGGTGATAATGGATTGCAGAAAGAAGAAACCGTTTATGTAAATACAACTGCCGGAGGAGAAGTAACGGATGTCACAGTATCTGACTGGCTGAAAAATTCCGGAGACAGTTCCAATTCTGAGGTGAAAGATGCCTCTGATCTTCAGGATATAAAAAACGTAAAAGGTGATGAAACATTTACTCAGAACGGAAATGATCTGACCTGGAGTACTGATGGAAAGGATATTTATTATCAGGGAAAGACAGAGAAAAATCTCCCGGTTTCCGTAGGAATTAAATATTATATGGATGGAACTGAGGTTTCTCCGGAAGCTCTGGCAGGAAAGACAGGACATCTGAAAATGGAAGTGACATATACAAATACTTCTAAAACAACCAAAACAGTGAATGGCAAAAAGACTGATATTTATTCACCCTTTGTTATGGTGACAGGAATGATCCTTTCTACAGATAATTTCTCCAATGTTACAGTAGATAACGGTAAGGTTATTTCTGACGGAAGCAGAAATGTTGTTGTCGGTTTTGGTATGCCGGGAATGAAAGAAAGTCTGGATATGTCTTCTGATATTGCAGATGAAGTGAATATCCCTGAAGGATTTACAGTGGAAGCAGATGTTACAGACTGTGAGATGAGTTCTACATTTACCGTAGCACTTACAGATATTTTCAAAGATATTGATCTGAATGATGTGGATGGACTGGATGAGCTGAAGGATTCAATGAAAGATCTGACGGATGCAGCAGTAAAACTGGTAGACGGAACCAAAGATCTTTATGATGGAACTAATAAACTCAATGACAAATATAAAGAATTTTATGATGGAATCGGAACTCTGAAAAGTGGTGTCAGTGATCTGAATGACGGAGCAAAAGAACTGGATGACGGAGCAAAGGAATTAAGCAGCGGAGCACAGACACTGAATACAGGGGCACAGACTTTAAACAGTGGTGTTTCCTCTTATACAGCAGGGGCAGACACACTTTCAGATGGAATCAAACAATATACAGCAGGAGTAGATACACTGGACAGCAAGATGGCTGAATATGAGGCTGGAATGAAATCTCTTTCCGATGGTGTAAATGCATATGTTGCAGGCGGCAATCAGCTTGCAGGCGGTGTGCAGAGTTATGTAACAGGAACAACTACTCTGACAGACGGAATGCAGCAGTATATTGCAGGAGTTAATCAGCTTGCAGGCGGTGTGGGTCAGTATGCTGGTGGTATCAAGAGTTTAGTGGATGGGATTGGTCAGGTTGTTCCGGGAATTGATACTGCTGTAAATGGAATCCAGACTGCTGTAGAAAAAATGACAGCTCTTTCATCTAAAATCGATGCAAATCAGATTGCTAATTTCAGTGACAGCATGACGGCTTATACAACAGGCGTTTCTGATTACACTTCTGCAGTTGGCCAGTATATTGAAAGTGTAGAACAGCTTGCATCAGGACTGAGCCAGCTTGAGAGCTCACTTGAAAACATGGGAGCTTCCACAGCTTCAGAAATAGAAGAAAGTGCAAATGCAATGTCCGGACAGTTAAATGACAGTGCTGAAACCATGAACAGTCAGGCAGATGCAATTGAATCCTGGATCAGTGATTCCGCAGAGGCTTCTGTAGATGCATCTTCTGTAGATGCAGGAGTTGCAGCAGTCAGCAGTCAGCTGGAAGCAGCAGAATCTGCTTTGTATAATATTGATACCAGCAATATGGATGATGAAACAGCAGCTGCTGTAGAAGCTGCGATTGATGGTGCGTTAGGTTCTATTCAGGCAGCTGAGGACAGTGCATCTAATATTGATACATCCACAATTACAGCCTCCGCACCTGATACGTCAGCATTGCATTCAGCAGCAGACGCTTTAAGGGCATCTGCGTCCAGTGCGGAATCAACAGCAGATGCACAGGAAGAGGCAGTCAACAGCAGTGTTGAACAGATGAAACAGCAATTACAGGCATTAACTCAGGGAATGAAGACAGTGCAGGAAACTGTATCACAGTTAAATGCAGGTGCAAAAGAGCTTACTTCTAATGATGGCACATTAAAAGCAAGTGGAACCCAGCTTGCTCAGTCAGGAACCCAGATTGCTACAGCAGTAAATCAGATGAGTACATTATTTACCGGACTTGGACAGCAGCTTCCGGAAATGCTGCAGGGAATCGATCAGCTGAAAGCAGGCTCTGATCAGCTGACTACTGCAAATAAATCTCTCCAGAGTGGATATGAAAGCCTTGCAAAAGCAAGCACAGAACAGATGATTTCCGGCGCAGATACACTGCTTAGTTCCGGAAAGACACTGACAGATGGAATTGCACAGCTTCAGGGCGAAAATAATGTTAATGCACAGACACTGTTAAAAGGAGCCAAGACTCTTAAGAGCGCAAGAAAGAGCCTGACCAGTGGTATGTCTCAGATCAATTCTGCAACAGGTCAGATTACAAGTGGCGTGGAAACTCTGGCATCTAACAGTGGAACACTGTACAGCGGAGCAGATCAGCTTTCTTCGAACAGTTCTACATTAAACAGCGGAGCATCTAAGCTTGCATCAGGAACCCAGACACTTGTATCCGGAGCACAGACCCTTGCATCAGGAACAGGCAGCCTTGTATCCGGCACTCAGACGTTAATGGATGGTGCAGATAAGCTTTCTGATGGCAGTGATCAGCTTAAAGATGGTATCAGCGATCTGAATGACGGAGCAAAAGAACTGAACAAAGGACAGAAGAAATTCTATAAAGAAGGTATTAAGAAACTGGATGATACAGTAAACGGAGATCTTAAGGATATTCTTGACAGATTTGAGGTAATCCAGTCTGACGATGTAATGTACACAACATTCACAGACAGATCCGGCGATATGGACGGAAATGTTAAATTTATTTTCGAATCTGACCCGATTGAAATCAGTGATGATGAGAAATAGATATCATAAACTTATAGCAATCCTCTAAAATAATGCATCTTAATCCAGCCCATCAGAGTGTGAAATCCTGCGTCAGATATCTTTGCCGTGCGTCAGCACGCCTGCAGATATCTTCCTTGTCTTTCGCACTCTGCTGAACTGTCTTAAATGCATTATTTACGAGGATTGCTATAAGACATACAGAATAAGGGAAAGATGAACAGCCAGTTAAAATGGGGCGGATGCAATCAGGCAACTGCCCCATTGCTTATGAAAAAGCTTTCTGTTATAATAAAAAAGTCAGATGGGAATTTTAGAAAACAAGAAAGCATCAGGTGATTAAATGGAAAATACAAAATCACAAAAAAAGTCGTATTCAACAGCATCTTCCAAGAGCAGGGCGCGTCGAAAAACAAAAACAGATTATTATGATTACAGTCTGGTAGCAGTTATTGTACTGCTGACCTGTTTTGGGCTTATCATGCTGTACAGTACAAGCTCCTATATGGCTCAGATAAATTACGGAAGCGACATGTATTTTTTTAAAAAACAGGCCATCATCAGCGTGGCATGTATTATCATGGCGCTGATCATTTCCAGGCTCAATTATCGGATACTGAACCGTTTTAGCACAGCTTTGTATGTAGCGGCACTGGTGTTGATGGCACTGGTAAAAACACCGCTGGGGCAGTCTTCTCATGGTGCCCAGAGATGGCTGAATCTTGGACCGGTTCAGTTCCAGCCGGCAGAGCTTGCCAAGATAGCAGTTATTGTCTGCCTCCCATATATGATCGTGCATATGGGAAAGAAAGTCCGTACCTTAAAGGGCTGTATGGTTCTTGCTGTTGTGGGAGGCGGACTGGCACTGGCTGCATATGTATTTACGGACAATCTGAGTACAGCAATTATTATTTTCTGTATTACTGCAGGACTGATTTTTGTGTCTCACCCGGATATTAAGATTTTTATTATTATTGCAGGTGTTGTTATTGCGCTGGCAGTGATCGGAGTCATTTTTCTGAATGCAACAGTGAGTGTTGATGGAAGTGGAAGCTTTCGTCTGAGACGAATCATGGTATGGCTTCATCCGGAAGAATATGCGGACAGTTGGGGGTATCAGACAATTCAGGCATTGTATGCGATTGGCTCGGGAGGATTTTTTGGCAGAGGACTTGGAAACAGTATTCAGAAGCTGGGAAGTGTACCTGAGGCACAGAATGACATGATTTTTTCAATTATCTGTGAAGAACTGGGGATTTTTGGAGGTCTTATCGTGCTGATGCTTTATGCATATCTGTTATACAGGCTGTTTGTTATTGCACAGAATGCACCGGATATGTTTGGCTCACTTATGGTCAGTGGAATTTTTATCACATAGCATTGCAGGTTATTCTTAATATTGCGGTTGTTGTAAATCTTATGCCGAATACAGGTGTCACTCTTCCGTTTATCAGTTATGGAGGTACGTCGATCGTATTCCTTATGGCAGAGATGGGACTTGCGCTGAGTGTGGCAAGGCAGATTAAATTTGAGGAATAAAAAATGTAATAAAATAGTGCTTGACAAACAGGAGGGAAGAATATATACTTTGAACATCAAAGTAATCAATCCCGATAAAACCAAATCTGAATAAATGAGACGTATTTACTGGTCTGACGGATGATAAGGTTGAAAACAAGAAAAAGCAGAATCATCATCTGCTTAACAAAAATAATAAAAAACAAGTGATAACCGGAGCAGGAAAAAGAGAAGCATTCCGGGGCTTGAATTAAAGGAGAAGAGAAAATTATGTTAGAAAAAATAGAGTGAAATGATCGCAGAGCAGTTAAATTGTGATGCAGCAGGAATTACTGCTGAAACTTCTTTCAAGGATGATCTTGGTGCAGATTCACTTGACCTGTTTGAGCTGGTTATGGCTCTGGAAGATGAATACAATATTGAGATCCCGGCTGAAGATCTTACAGATTTAACAACAGTCGGAGCTGTTATGGATTATCTAGAAAAACAAAGGCGTAGAGGCTTAATCATATAGAAATGACAAATAACTCCTTGGAGCCAGAGATGGCTTCGGGGAGAATTTTTTGACATTATAATTTGAATATCAAAATATTTTAAACTAAAATAATTTGCAATCAGAAACAAATTGTTATCATCTGATATAAACATAAAATAAAGGAAAGGAAAATGATATGTCTAAAATTGCATTTGTATTTCCGGGACAGGGTGCACAGTATACAGGAATGGCGAAAGATTTTTATGAAAAATATGCTGTAAGCCGCGAAGTATTTGAAAGCGCATCAAAAGCATCCGGACTTGATGTGAAAGCTTTATGCTTTGAAGAGAATGACAGATTAAATATTACAGAATATACACAGATTGCCATGCTGACAGCAGAAATTGCAATCTTAAGAGCTGTAGAGGAAGCCGGAATCAGGTCTCAGGTAAATGCTGGACTGAGCCTTGGAGAATACGGAGCACTGGTGGCCTCCGGTGTTATGAAGGAAGAGGATGCATTTACTGTAGTGCGAAAAAGAGGAATTTTTATGCAGGAGGCATATCCTACAGGTGGTGCAATGTCCGCTGTTCTTGGAACAGATGCAGAGCTGATTGAAAAAAATCTGCAATGAGACACAGGGAATTGTATCCATTGCAAATTATAACTGTCCGGGACAGATTGTGATCACAGGCGAGGAGACAGCAGTTGCAGCAGCAGGGGAGGCATTAAAGGCAGCAGGCGCCAGACGTGTGATTCCTCTTAAAGTCAGTGGCCCATTTCACTGTGAGCTTCTCAAAGGCGCAGGGGAAAAACTGGGACAGGAACTTGAGAAGGTAGAAATCCAGTCATTTACAGTACCTTATGTGACAAATGTAACTGCACAGTATGTGACAGGACCGGAGCAGGTAAAGGAATTGCTTGTCAGTCAGGTTTCATCCTCTGTGCGCTGGCAGCAGTGTGTAGAACAGATGATTGATGATGGTGTAGATACTTTTATTGAGATTGGACCAGGAAAAACTCTGACAGGATTTCTCAAAAAGATCAACAGAAATGTAAAAGCATTACATGTTGAGAAAACAGAAGATCTGGATGAAGTGAGAAAGGAGTGTCTGTAAAATGCTGAAAAATAAAATTGCCCTGATTACAGGTGCAGGACGTGGAATCGGACGAGCCATTGCTATTGCTCTTGCAAAGGAAGGTGCAGAGGTGGTTATCAATTACAATGGTTCTGAAGAGAGAGCGAAGGAAGTAAAACAGACCATCGAAGAAAACGGTGGAAAAGCTTCCATATATAAATGCAATGTCAGTGATTTCGTAGCCTGTGAAGCAATGATCAAAGATATAGTTAAAGAATACGGACACCTTGATATTCTGGTTAATAATGCAGGAATTACCAAAGATGGTCTGATCATGAAAATGAAAGAAGAGGATTTCGATTCTGTACTTAATGTAAACCTGAAAGGTACATTCAATACAATCCGTCACAGTGCCCGTCAGATGCTGAAACAGAGAAGTGGAAAGATCATCAATATTTCTTCTGTTTCCGGAATCCTCGGAAATGTGGGCCAGGCAAATTATGCTGCATCCAAAGCAGGTGTGATCGGTCTGACAAAAACAATGGCAAGAGAGCTGGGCAGCCGGGGAATTACGGTAAATGCCATTGCACCCGGATTTGTAGACACAGAGATGACAGAAGTACTCTCAGAAGAAATCAGGGAAAATGCATGTAAGCAGATTATCCTGGGACGTTTCGGAAAGCCTGAGGATATTGCAAATACAGCAGTATTTCTGGCATCAGACAAAGCAGACTATATTACAGGACAGGTCATCAGCGTAGATGGCGGTATGAACGTATAAATAAGGAGAACAAAATGAGAAGAGTTGTAATTACAGGTATGGGAGCAATCACTCCGGTAGGCCTTAGTGTAGAAGAATTCTGGAACAGTGTAAAAGAAGGAAAAACAAACTTTGCAGAAGTAACACGTTTTGATTCCACAAATTACAGAGCGCATATGGCTGCGGAAATCAACAATTTTAATCCAAAGGATTATATGGATTTCAAATCTGCAAAACGTATGGAGCTTTTCAGCCAGTATGCGGTAGCAGCAGCAAAAGAAGCTATTGAGCAGTCCGGACTGGATATGACAAAAGAAGATCCCTTCCGTGTAGGCTGTAGCGTGGGAAGCGGTATCGGAAGTATGCAGGTGGTAGAGAAATCCTGCGAAATTCTCAACACAAAGGGACCAGGAAGACTGAATCCTCTGATGATTCCTCTTCTGATCTCCAATATGGCATCCGGAAATGTTTCCATTCAGTTTGGACTCCGCGGAAAGAACATTAATGTTGTAACTGCCTGTGCAACAGGAACCCACAGCATTGGAGAAGCATACCGTACTATTCAGTGCTCTGATGCAGATGTTATGGTTGCAGGTGGAACGGAAGCAGCTATCACACCAACAGGCTTTGGTGGTTTTGCGGCACTGACAGCATTGACCTCATCCACAGATCCTGAGAGATGTTCCATCCCTTTTGACAAAGAAAGAAGCGGTTTTGTAATGGGTGAGGGTGCCGGCGTGGTAGTTCTGGAAGAACTGGAGCATGCCAAAGCACGTGGAGCGAAGATCCTTGGCGAGGTTGTCGGATATGGTGCAACAGGAGATGCTTATCACATTACATCCCCTGCAGAGGACGGTTCCGGTGCTGCCAAAGCTATGGAATGGGCTGTAAAAGAAGCAGGAATTTCCACAGATGATGTATGGTATGTAAACGCACATGGCACAAGCACACATCATAATGACTTATTTGAAACAATTGCCATTAAGAAAACATTTGGTGAACACGCAAAAGAAATGAAAATAAATTCTACAAAATCTATTACAGGACATCTTCTGGGAGCTGCCGGTGCAGTGGAAGTGATCACCTGTGTAAAAGAACTTCAGGAAGGTCTGATCCATCAGACTGTTGGTTATAAGGTGCCGGATGAACAGTGTGACCTGGATTATGTAGGAAACGGTAATGTAAAGATGGATATCAAATATGCACTTACCAATTCTCTTGGCTTTGGCGGACATAACGCATCCTTACTTATTAAAAAGTACGAAGACTGATCACGTAGATAATAAATGGTATGGTGATTTTGAAAACAATATACGACAGTGATCTTATAATATAGCTATTTCAGCAGGAGGAAATAAATGGAACTGGCAAATATATTAGAACTGATCCACGCAGTCAGCGATTCAGATCTCACAGAATTTAACCTGCAGGACGATACCTTAAATATTTCCATGTCAAAAGAGAAAACAATTGTACAGCAGATGGCAGTCAATACTGATCCGGCAGATGCTCAGCAGTATCAGCCGGTAGTGCAGCAGGCTGTACATGTAGAATCCGTCAATGCTGTTAACGATGAAGTACAGACAGGAAGTGTGGTAAAATCTCCTCTTGTAGGTACCTATTATGCAGCATCTTCTCCGGAAAATCCCCCCTTTGTAAAAGTAGGAGATAAAGTAAGCAAAGGTCAGGTCCTTGGCATTGTGGAAGCAATGAAGCTGATGAACGAGATTGAATCAGAATTTGATGGTACAGTAAAAGAAATCCTTGTAGAAAACGAGCAGATGGTAGAGTTCGGACAGCCGATGTTTGTGATAGAATAGAAGAAGGAGGTAAAAAAACTATGAAACTTACAACAAAAGAAATCATGGAGATCATTCCCCACAGACACCCGTTCCTCCTGATTGATACTATTGAAGAACTGGTGCCGGGTGTGAAGGCAACAGGAAAGAAATGTGTTACCTATAATGAGCCGCATTTTGCAGGACACTTTCCACAGGAACCGGTTATGCCGGGAGTTCTGATCGTTGAAGCGCTTGCGCAGACAGGTGCAGTTGCAATTCTGAGTAAACCGGAAAATAAAGGAAAGATCGCATATTTTGCATCGATCAACAATGCAAAATTCAAGAACAAGGTAGTTCCCGGAGATACCCTTACTCTCGAAGTAGAGATCATTAAGGAAAAAGGTCCCATGGGAGTGGGAAAAGCAAAGGCAACAAACCAGGACGGTAAGGTAGCAGTGATCGCAGAGCTGACTTTTGCAGTAGGAGCATAACAGATGTTTAATAAAATTTTGATCGCCAATCGTGGTGAGATTGCAGTGAGGATCATCCGGGCATGTCGTGAGATGGGAATCCGCACAGTAGCCGTATACTCAGAAGCAGACAGAGATGCCCTGCATACCCAGCTTGCAGATGAAGCAGTATGCATCGGAAAGGCACAGTCATCAGACAGCTATCTGAACATGGAGCGAATCTTAAGTGCTACCATTGCCACAAAAGCAGAAGCAATCCACCCGGGATTCGGATTTCTCTCAGAGAACAGCCGTTTTGTGGAAATGTGTGAGAAATGTAATGTGGCATTTATTGGTCCTTCCGCAGAAGTAATTTCCAGAATGGGAAATAAATCTGAGGCGAAAAACACAATGCGGAAAGCTAAAGTCCCGGTAGTGCCCGGCACAAAGGAACCGGTCTACACAGTAGAGCAGGCTTTGGAAGCTGTAAAGGAAATCGGTTTTCCGGTCATGATCAAAGCATCAGCAGGCGGCGGTGGAAAAGGAATGCGTGTAGCCGGAAATGAACAGGAATTTGCCAAATTGTTTGAGACAGCACAGCAGGAGTCGGTCCATTCCTTCTCCGATAATACCATGTATCTGGAACGGTTTGTGGAGAATCCCAGACATGTTGAAGTGCAGATTCTTGCGGATAAATACGGAAATGTAGTTCATCTGGGAGAACGAGACTGCTCTGTTCAGAGACGTCACCAGAAAATGATCGAAGAGTCTCCATGTATCGCAATCTCTGATGATCTGAGAAAGAAAATGGGTGAGACAGCAGTACGGGCAGCAAAGGCAGCAGGCTATGAAAGTGCAGGAACCATAGAATTTCTTCTGGATCAGTCCGGAGAATTTTATTTCATGGAAATGAACACCAGAATCCAGGTAGAACATCCGGTAACAGAATTTGTGTCTGGTGTAGACCTGATCAAAGAGCAGATCTGCATTGCGGCAGGTGAACCGTTAAGCGTTCAGCAGAAAGACATAGAAATCCGCGGCCACGCCATGGAATGCAGAATCAATGCCGAGGATCCTGAGAGACATTTCATGCCATGCCCGGGTAAGATCACTGACTTACATCTTCCCGGTGGAAACGGAATCCGCGTGGATACAGCAGTTTATAATGACTACGCAATCCCGCCCTACTATGATTCTATGATTGCCAAGATCATTGTTTATGACAAAGACCGCCGCAGTGCCATTCGAAAGATGATCAGTGCACTTGGAGAAGTTGCCATCGAAGGAGTAAAAACTAACGTGGATTTTCTGTATGAACTTCTCAATCAGCCGGATTTTCAGGAAGGAAATATCACCACAGATTTCATTCCGCAGCATTATCCGGATCTGTAAAAGAAAACTGGTGCAAATATATTTTATAGTTCAGCAGAAATTACATACTTATTATTGAAAGGTAATTGATAAGCAAATCGATAAAATAATTTTTGACAGAATTAGTTTGATTAATAGTTATTAACGTTATTTTGTTGTCTGAAAGAACATCAAATTGGGTTACATAAAGGAGCAGGATTTTAATGGCAGACTTGAAGAGATTTTTTAAGAAAACAGTTTCAGAAGACCGGCATAAACAGGCCGCATCTGTTTCCGTACCTGAGGGTTTATGGATTAAATGTCCAAAGTGCGGAGAAATGGTTTACAGAGAAGACGTAATATCCAACGCCTATGTGTGCCCGAAATGCGGAGGATATTTCAGAATCAGTGCGAAACGTCGGATCAAAATGATCGCAGATAAAGGAAGTTTTAAAGAGTGGTTCACAGGAATTGACAACAGCAATCCACTGGACTATCCGGATTATCCGCAGAAAATTGAGGATCTGAGAGAAAAAACACACCTTGATGAGGCAATTCTCATCGGAGAAGCCACCATCGGAGGAATCCGTACAGTGATCGGAGCCATGGATACCAGATTTCTCATGGCTTCCATGGGATATGTGGTGGGAGAAAAGATCACCCGCTCATTTGAAGAAGCAACAAAACAGGGACTTCCGGTCATTCTGTTCTGTTGTTCCGGCGGTGCCAGAATGCAGGAAGGAATTGTATCACTGATGCAGATGGCAAAAACTTCCGCAGCCATTAAACGTCACTCCCAGGCAGGGCTTCTCTACACATCTGTGCTGACAGACCCGACTACCGGTGGCGTTACAGCAAGCTTTGCCATGCTTGGAGATATTATCCTTGCAGAACCAGGCTCACTGATCGGATTTGCCGGCCCGAGAGTCATTGAACAGACTATAGGTCAGAAACTGCCGGAGGGCTTCCAGAGACCGGAATTTCTTCTGGAACATGGATTTCTCGACGGAATTGTTGAACGAGGCTCTATGCGGGATGTTCTTTCACTGATCCTGAAACTGCATGATACCAGAAAATGTTACGGAGAATTTCCACAGGAAACATCTGCCAGATCTTTCGATACTTTTGGCAAAAAGAAAAAGCAGAAGAAACAAAAAAATACTCACAGCCTGGGACAGAGTCCAGATTGCCAGAAACAGTGACCGTCCGTCAGCAGCGGAATATATTGATGCCATTTTTGATGATTTCATGGAATTTCATGGTGACAGAGGTGTCAGAGACGATAATGCCATCATCGGCGGCATTGCTACACTGGACGGACAGCCCGTTACAGTAATCGGAATCCGTAAAGGGCATACTACAAAAGAAAACATCAGATGTAACTTCGGAATGCCATCACCGGAAGGGTACAAAAAGGCTCTTCGACTGATGAAACAGGCAGAAAAATTCGGACGTGCAGTCATTGCATTTGTAGACACTCCGGGGGCATTCTGTGGACTGGAAGCAGAAGAACGGGGACAGGGCGAAGCCATTGCAAGGAATCTTCTGGAAATGTCCGATTTGAAGGTGCCGGTTCTTTCGGTTGTAATTGGTGAAGGCGGCAGTGGCGGTGCACTTGCACTTGCAGTCGGCAATGAAGTCTGGATGATGGAAAATGCAACATACACCATCCTTTCACCGGAAGGCTTTGCATCCATTCTCTGGAAAGACAGCAGAAAGGCACCGGAAGCTGCGGAGGTCATGAAAGTAACGGCGGCTCATCTGAAAGAACTGGGAATCATTGAACGGATCATACCGGAGGAATATCCTGCAAGTGAGGAGAATTTGCCGGAAATTGCAGAATATATGAAGATCAGAATGAAGCAGTTCCTGGAGAAACAAGCTGGTAAAAGTGGGGAACAGATCGCACAGGAACGGTATGAGAGGTTTCGTAAGATGTAGCGTGTGAATGGCAAAAGGGACGCGCAGAAAAATATTTTATTTGGAGTGCGGTTTCGGGGTCTAAGATATTCTAAGCTCTCAGAAATCTGCTAAAGGCATGAGCCGTCTTGTCAAACTCGCTCCGTTGCAAACTTCGCTCAGACAGTGATGCAGCCGGCTCATAACGCAGTATTTCTGAAGAACTAAGAATATCTAACGACCCCTGACAAATGCACTACCAAAATAAAATATTTTTTCTGCGCTGTTTTGTTGCAGGTTGTCATGCGTCCCTTTCCATAACAAACTTTTTTAAAAATTCATCCATCCCGACTTGAAATAAGAAAGCCTCTGACGTATAATAAACCCGAAAGTAGAAAGGCGCTGCTTTTAAGCAGGGCCTTTTTTTACAGATTTTGAATATATAAAAAATTCAGGAGTGAAAAAAGTTATGACCAAGATCAGAACAAGATTTGCACCAAGCCCTACAGGCAGAATGCATGTTGGAAATTTAAGAACAGCATTATATGCATACCTTATTACAAAACATGAAGGCGGAGATTTCATCCTCCGTATTGAAGATACAGACCAGGAACGTTACGTAGAAGGCGCTGTAGATATTATCTACCGTACTCTTGCAAAAACAGGACTTCTCCATGATGAAGGTCCGGACAAGGACAAAGGCTTTGGACCGTATGTTCAGAGTGAGCGTCAGGCACAGGGAATCTATCTGAAATATGCACAGCAGTTAGTAGAACAGGGTGATGCATACTACTGTTTCTGTAAGAAGGAAGAACTGGAAGGTATGAAACGTGTTGTGGCAGGAAAAGAGATTTCCATTTATGACAAACGCTGCCTTAAACTTTCCAAAGAAGAAGTACAGCGTCGTCTTGATGCAGGAGAACCACACGTAATCCGTTTCAATATGCCAACAGAGGGAACTACAACATTCCATGATGTAATCTACGGAGATATCACAGTAAACAATGAGGAACTGGAAGATCTGATCCTGATCAAATCTGACGGATACCCAACTTATAACTTTGCAAACGTAATCGATGACCATTTAATGGAAATCACACACGTAGTAAGAGGTAACGAGTATCTTTCCTCAGCTCCGAAATACAACCGTATCTACGAAGCTTTCGGATGGGATATCCCGGTTTATGTACATTGTCCGCTGATCACAGATGAGACACACCAGAAGCTTTCCAAACGTTGTGGACATTCCTCTTATGAAGACCTGCTTGATCAGGGATTTGTTTCAGAAGCAATCATCAACTATGTGGCACTTCTCGGATGGAGTCCTTCTGACAACAGAGAGATCTTTACACTGGATGAACTGGTACAGGTATTTGATTATCATCATATCAATAAATCTCCGGCAGTATTTGATATTGCGAAACTTCGTTGGATGAATGGTGAGTATATCAAGAAAATGGATGCGGATGAATTCTATGAGAGAGCACTTCCGTATATGAAAGAAGTTCTGAAGAAAGACTACAACTTCAAAAAGATTGCAGGAATGGTACAGACCAGAATCGAAACATTCCCTGACATTCCGGCTCTGATTGACTTCTTTGAGGAAGTACCGGAATATGATTCGCCATGTACTGCCATAAGAAAATGAAGACAAATGAAGAGACTTCTCTTACAGTATTAAAAGAAGTACTTCCGGTTCTGGAAGAACAGGAAGATTATACAAATGATCCGTATTTGAAACATTAAGTGCATTTGTAAAAGAGCATGGTTATAAGAACGGATATGTAATGTGGCCTCTGCGTACTGCTGTTTCCGGCAAGCAGATGACGCCGGCCGGTGCTACTGAGATCATGGAGATCATCGGTAAAGACGAGACAATCAAACGAGTAAAGGCAGCTATTGAGAAATTAAGCAAATAAATATGAAGAGAAATCCATCTCAACTTCGGGCAATCACTCACCTGTCAGGACCTATGATGGTCCTGGCAGGTCCCGGCTCGGGGAAAACTTCCGTTATTGTGGAGAGAACTGCATACATGATCAATGAGGGGAAGATACCGGCTTCTTCTATTTTGGTTGTAACTTTTTCCAGAGCAGCGGCAACAGAGATGAAAGAACGGTTTTTGAAATTCGTGGGACAGAACAGAAGCGAAGTGACTTTTGGAACTTTCCACGGAATTTTTTATGGGATTTTGAAAGCGGCCTATCATCTGAGTGCGGCCAATATTCTTTCTGAGGAAGAGAAATTCAGTATTCTACGTGAGATGACTGAGAAATATGGACAGGAAATGGCTCAGGAGGGAGATTTCATTGAAGAAGTTGCCAGGGAAATCAGTGTTGTAAAGGGGAACTGTATTTCTCCGGAGCATTATTATGCATCCTGTTGCTCGGATGAGATATTCAGGGACATTTTTCATGGCTATAAGCAGGCTCTGAAGGCGAAACGCAAGCTGGATTTTGATGATATGATCCTCTGTTGTTATGAACTTTTTTCTCAGAGACAGGATATCCTGAATGCATGGAGAAGAAAATTTGTCTACATTCTGGTGGATGAGTTTCAGGATATCAACAGCTTACAATACAAGATTTTGCAGATGCTGGCGGCACCTGTCAATAACCTGTTTATTGTAGGGGATGATGACCAGTCCATCTATCATTTCCGGGGCGCAAGACCAGAGATTATGTTAAATTTTACAAAGGATTATCCGAAGGCGGAGACAGTCCTTCTGAATGTGAATTACCGGTGCAGTAAGAATATCCTGCGTACAGCCATGGAAGTGATCGGATGTAATACCAGACGTTTCAAAAAGCAGCTGGATACTCCAAATGAAGAAGGGATGCCTGTGACGTGCAAGGAATTTGATAATCCAAGAGAAGAGTATATGTGCGTGGTGGCAGCACTGAAAAAAAGAATGGAGCGCGGCGAGGATCTGCTGAATACGGCAATCCTGCTTCGTACAAATCAGGAATCGGAAGGTCTGATCAATGTGCTGATGGAATATCAGGTTCCTTTTACAATGAAAGAACAGCTTCCCAATCTTTTCCGCCACTGGATCTGCCGGGCGCTTCTGGCTTATCTTGAAATGGCAGCAGGAGACAGGAGCAGGAAGAATTTTCTGGAGATCATGAACCGGCCAAACCGCTATATTTCCAGAGAAGCGTTGAACAGTTCGCAGATTAATTTTAATGAACTTCGGGAATATTATAAAGACAAAGATTGGATGTGCGACAGGATTACCACACTGGAAACGCATCTGAGGATTCTTGGTACTCTTTCCCCTTTTGCTGCGATTAATTTTATCAGAAAAGGAATGGGATTCGAAGAATACTTGCGTGAATATGCACAGTATCGTAAAATAAAACCAGAGGAACTGCTTGAGACCCTGGACCGGATCCATGAGAGTGCAAAAGGCATGAAAACCCTGGCGAAGTGGCAGGCTTACATAGAAGAATATACGAAGCGCCTGAATGAACAGGCAAGGAAACAGCAGGATAAAAAAGAAGGAGTGACTATATCTACACTCCATGCGGTAAAAGGTCTGGAATATGATATTGTGTATATTCTGAATGTTAATGAAGGAAGCATTCCATATCGCAAGGCGGTTTTGGCAGAAGCAGTGGAAGAAGAACGAAGATTGTTTTATGTAGGGATGACCAGGGCGAAAAAGAAGCTGGTGCTTGCCTATGTGAAACGCCAGTATGAGAAGGAACGGGAGCCTTCCCGGTTTCTTGAGGAGACAGGCCTATGAATAAAGGAATTATTTACTGTACAAAAATACGGGAAGAATATGAAGGCGCACATATGGAGCATATGATCGCAGAGAAACTTCTGGAAATCGCACTGAAAAAAGAATATGGAATCAATCTGTACAATGAACCCAGAGCAGAGGGAGAACATGGAAAACCATTCCTTTCCTATCGTCCGTCCCTGCATTATAATATCAGTCATTCCGGAAAATATGTGGTATGTATTCTGGCTGATCAGGAGGTTGGAATTGATGTGCAGATTCATTGCAGAGCCAATTATGAAAGAATGCTCAGACGTATGGTACCCCGGGAACAGTATCTCGAAATTCTCTCAGATATAAATGTGGAAAAGAAATTTTTTGAACAGTGGGTACTGAGGGAAGCTTATATCAAATGGACCGGTGAGGGGCTTTCCAGAGACATGAGGACTATATCCATGGATGAAGGCAGTCATATGCTGCTTGATATGGAAGACGGTTACAGTGGAGCAGTATGGGCAATGAATCCCATGGAAATCAACTGGAAATATGAAGACATCATACTTGGGTAAGACATGAACAGACAAACGAAGAAAGAAATCCGGAGACTGGCAGTGAAGATTCTTGTAGCAGTACTGGCACTTGGACTGGCTTTCTGGGGATATGCTTTCGTATACAGGGGTAAGACGGAACCTCCTGCAAAATATCCGGTAACCAACCAGGATGCTGCAGTGTATTCATTACGCGGACAGATACAGATGCTGTCGCAGCAGGAGGAGTTAAATACCTTTGCCTTTGAGGGCAGAAAAAAGAAAAGAGTACGGAACTTATATTATTCCCGGACTGAGATATACAAGAACATTCCTGAATGCAGAGGGTACAAAACAGGCGGTATGTACTTCCATGACTCCTCAGGGACTTGCAGTGACCGATGAGTATGTACTTGTAAGTGCCTATTGTCATACGGAAAAACATAACTCTGTTATTTATGTGATCAACAAAGAAACTCACAGATTTATCAAAGAGGTAGTCCTGCCAGGTCTGCCTCATGTAGGCGGACTTGCCTATGATCAGGAACATGATATGCTGTGGTATTCTTCAAATACCAATGGAATCGCACAGGCGATCAGCATTAAGATGGATGTGCTGCGTGACTATAATTATGCGGATAACCATATGCCTGTGCAGGTAAATCAGACATGTAGTCTTTATGGAATCGTGAGAGATTCTTTTATGACTTTCTATAAGGGGTGCCTGTATGTAGGATGTTTTAACAAATATACAGAGAGCACCATCGCGAGATATGCGGTGGATTCAAAAGGTGATCTGGTGAATACTTTTAATGAGGAACTTGGCATGATGTTTGAAATGGCGGTTCCGCTGGATTATTCTACAATATCAGAACAGGCACAGGGAATGGCTTTTTATAACGATAAGCTGTTGTTGTCTCATTCTTTTGGTATTCTGCCATCCAGGATTGTTTTTTATGAACAGTCGGATAAACGTCTGTATGTCAATGAAAATTCTGCAAGATCATACAGAATGCCTGAGATGATCGAGCAGATTGTTGTAGAGGGGGATGAACTTTACGTACTCTTTGAATCAGGAGCTTATGCGTACAGGGGGTATGCAGGAAATGTGGTAGACCGGGTTCTGAAGCTGAATCTGATAAAAATGGAAGAGTCTTATCAGGAAGAGTACTAAAATCGGTTTGTCCACATATATTAAGTGTAAAGAGGTGAGACATATAGAAGCGCAGCAGATTGAAAACCTGTTTGCCGGAAATATCCGGAATCTTTTAATGGATGCGAAGCTGGATTATGATAAATTATATGAGATACGCCTTCGTGTAGGGCGTCCGTTGTTTTTAACTTATGACGGAGGAGAGTGTTTTCTGCGAAAACCGGGTCAGGAACAGTATCTGGTGACAACGGAAGATCTGAAAGAAACACTGGAATATGTCACAGGATATTCCCTGTATGCTTATGAGGATGAGATCAGACAGGGATTTATCAGTGTTCAGGGTGGTCACAGAGTAGGTGTGACCGGAAAGGTAGTGTTGGATCGGGGCAGGATCATGGGAATGAAATATATTTCCTGCATCAATGTCCGTCTGGCACATGAGATTCAGGGATGTGCGGATAAGGTGATGCCTTATATCCGTACAGAGAAATGGGTTGCAAATACATTGATCATTTCACCGCCAAGGTGTGGAAAGACTACGCTGCTCAGAGATATTATCAGGCAGCTCAGTAATGGATGGGCCAATACCCAGGGTCTGACAATAGGTGTGGTGGACGAGAGAAGTGAGCTGGCAGGCTGTTATCAGGGAATTCCTCAGAATGATCTGGGAATGCGTACAGATGTGCTGGACTGCTGTCCGAAATCAGAAGGTATGCAGATGCTGGTCCGTTCCATGTCACCGGATGTGGTTGCAGTGGACGAGTTAGGCTGTGAAGAGGATTTCAAGGCAGTTGACTCAGTGATCCATTGTGGATGTAAGCTGATTGCGACTGCACATGGAAGCTGTCTGGAGGATGTTCTGGATCAGCCATTCTTTTATAAGCTTATGGGCGAGAAAGTATTTGAACGTTATATTATCCTGGACAAAAATGATCAGGCAGGATGTCTGAAAGCTGTATTAGATGAAAATGGAAAAGTATGCTTAGAACAGTAGGATTATGTGTAATTGTAATTTCCGGTGTCGGTTGCGGTTTTGCCATGAGCAATGAACTTGGCAGACGCAAAAAGATGATGGAAATGATCTTACGGATGATCATCCTCCTAAGAGGAGAAATACGTTATGGAAATAAATCTCTGTACGATGCCTTTACAGGTGCTTCCGGGAAACTGGAAGGGAAGTACAGAGAATTTTTTATACTTACGGCACAGAAAATGAAAGAAAAAACAGGGGATTCCTTTGGGACAATCTTCAGAGAATCGGCCGGAAAGTGTCTGGATCTGGATTGTCTTTCGCAGGAAGAGAGAGACAGATTTTATTCACTGGGAGATCAGCTTGGTTATCTTGGACTGGATATGCAGCTAAAACAGATGGATCTGATGGAAAAGGAAACAGAATATGCGATCAGGGAACTCAGGAAAGATTTTTGTGAAAAAGAAAATTATACCGCAGTATGGGAATACTGGGCGGAATATTTGTGACTGTGTTTTTTTGGTGAGCATGTATTTATAATCTGTTTCTTTACTGTGTAGATTACTGTTTTGCTATATTTGGCAGCAGAAGCCGGAAAGGAGAGACTGTGGAGGTAAGTCTTATTTTTAAAATCGCTGCAGTAGGGATTCTGGTTTCTGTTCTCTGCCAGATCCTAAAACACAGTGGAAGGGATGAACAGGCATTTCTGGTAAGCCTGGCGGGGCTTCTGATGGTGCTGTTCTGGATTGTTCCATATATTTATGAACTGTTTGAAAGTATTCAGCAGTTGTTTGTGCTGTGATTTCAAATCAACTGTTATGGCAGTTGACAGAACAGAAAGAGGTTTGAATGGCATGGATATTGTGAAAGTTTCAATCATGGGTATCTGCGGAATGATGCTTGGTTTTATTCTAAAAGAAACCAGACCGGAATTTGCTGCACTTGTGACCATGATGACGGGTTTTCTGATTCTTGGTCTTGCAGCAGGAAAAGTTTCTTATCTGTTTGAAACCATGAACAGGCTGAGAGAAAGCTTCCCCATAGACAGCAGTTATCTCACAGTTCTGGTTAAGATTATCGGGATTACATATATCGGACAGTTTTCATCTGCAATCTGCAAAGATGCCGGATATCAGATGATCGGAACACAGATCGACCTGTTCTGTAAACTGTCTGTGATGGTTCTGAGTATGCCGGTACTGCTGGCAATTCTGGATACGATTTCGGAGTTTATGATATGAGGCAGGATAAAGAGAGAAGTATCAGGGAACAGGCAGATCTGTGGAAAGGTTACTGGTGTATACT
>ENA-OQKV01000252-OQKV01000252.1-human-gut-metagenome-genome-assembly--contig:-NODE-252-length-22264-cov-5.338799_pt1 | contig 22264 bp, 23 predicted proteins | sample MGYA00242655_ERZ504811 | MGnify/ENA primary metagenome ERZ504811 (study PRJEB26092, sample SAMD00036406) | human gut metagenome | host: Homo sapiens | study: EMG produced TPA metagenomics assembly of...
TGCTTCTGTAATTTTTCTGGATACGCCGCATCAGCGCCTCGCTTAATCTTCTCAACATTACGATTTCCCACAAGTTTTCTGCTGAGATTGTGATATCCGCAATTTCCTGTGCGATCTGCGCACCGTCACGAATTGCAATTCCCACATTTGCTGCCGACAATGCCGGAGAATCGTTGATCCCGTCGCCGATCATAATCACCGTACGGCCGGATGCGCGCTCCTGTTCCACAAATTTTGCCTTATCCTCAGGCAGCACTTCTGAATAATATGCATCCACACCAACTCTTCTCGCCACAGAAGCAGCTGTTTTTTCACTGTCTCCTGTCATCATCACGACTTTCTCAAGCCCTGTTGCCTTCAAAGCACGCACTACATCTGCCGCTTCTTTGCGCAGCGGATCTTCAATACATACAACTGCAGCAAGCTCATGCTCAATGGCAAGATAGAGCAGAGAACATTCTTCCGGAAGTGTTTCAAACTGTCGGATCCACGGTTCTCTGACCGAGCATTTTTCATCTTCGAATACAAAATGATGACTTCCGATCACCACGCGTTTTCCTTCGATCGTGGAGGAAATTCCATGTGCAACAATATAATTGACCTTGCTGTGCATCTCTTCATGCTCCAGCCCTCTTTTTCTGGCGGCTTCCACAACAGCCTTTGCCATGGAATGTGGAAAATGTTCCTCCAGACAGGCCGCCATTCTCAGCAGCTCATCCTCACTCTGCTCACAGAAAGAAACCACCTTTCGTACCGTCGGTCGCGCCTCTGTGAGTGTCCCCGTCTTATCGAACACGATCGTTGTGGCATTTGCAGCAGCTTCCATATATTTTCCGCCTTTTACGGTAATATTATGTGCGCCCGCCTCCCGGATCGCAGACAGTACCGAAATTGGAATCGCCAGCTTGAGTGCACACGAAAAATCTACCATCAGTACTGCCAGTGCCTTGGTCACATCTCTTGTCAGCAGCCAGGTCAGAATCGTTCCTGCCAGTGTATACGGAACCAGTTGATCTGCCAGATGTTCTGCATGACTTTCCAGATTTGATTTCAATTTTTCAGACTCTTCGATCATGGTCACGATTTTTTCAAAACGGGTTGCTTTGCTCACCGCTTTCACGCAGATGATCAGTTCTCCTTCTTCTACAACAGTTCCTGCATATACATAGCTTTCCGCTGTCTTTTTCACCGGAACTGCTTCTCCTGTCATAGAGGCCTGATTGACCATTGCCTCACCACGGGATACGACTCCATCAAATGGAATCACATTTCCCATGCGGACTACTACAAGATCTTCCGGTTCAATCTGTTTTGCGGGAACAAGAATCTCCTGTTCCTCTCTTAAAAGCCAGACTTTCCCCACATTCAGGGACATGTCGCGTGCCAGATCTCCGACAGATTTTTTTATGTGTCCATTCCTCCAGCAATTCTCCGATGCCGAGCAGGAACATGATCGAACTTGCGGTATTCATATCTCTGCGCAGGATGGAAACACCGATCGCAGTGGCATCCAGAGCCGCCACTTCCAGTCTGCCTTTTTTTCAGACTCGCGATCCCCTGCTGCAGATATTTCAGAGAACGGACACCTGTCCAGACCGCCCGTACCGGTGCCGGTATCAGAAGCTTCCCACCAAAACGCATCACGACTTTCATGAGCAGTTTTTCCTGATATTCTGCGTTCATCTGCCTTCCGGAATGCTCAGTCAGCCCCTCCGGCACTGTCACCCGATCATACCCAAACTTCTGCAGTGCCTTGATGATTTCCCGCCGGTCCTTTTCATAATAGATCACCGCATCCTGTGTTCTTTCATATACTTTTGCTTTTGTCACATTTTCCAGGTTTACGAGATAATACAGCAGAATATCCGCCTCTTCAAACGTCATTTTCGGCTGCACCATATGCACCCGTATTCTTCCCGGTATTTCATGCTTAATTATAAACTTCAATCAAATCCCTCTTTTTATCTTATGCCTCTTCTGCAAAATCTGTGTTGTCTGCCACTGTCTCTTCTGTTACTTCTTCTGCTTCCTGCTCCAGAGCTGCTTCTTTTGCTGCTCTCTCTTCATTGATCTGTTTTGCTTCCGCCAGAATATCTTCTGCATTTTCCTGTACAGTGGATGCTGTCTTCATAACAGAATCTTTTGCACGAAGCACTGCAGCTGTACAATTTGTATACACTTTTTTTGCATCTTTGCTTGACAACAGCTTCACTCCTGCTGTTCCGAATAAAACACCACCTGCAAAAATCCCTAATTTTTTCATTTTAAATACATCTAACATCTTTTCTTCCTCCTGTAAACTGATTCTCTTTTTCTATCTTACTTATGTTTGTAACCGGTATAAAATACCATTACTGCGCAGCATACTGTTGCCCACGCCCAAAATCGGTGTTGTTTCATCTGTTTCCCTTCTTTCTACAATCCATCGATCACTTGTACTTTCTGGTTACATTACACTCATTCTAGAACCCTGATTTTCATTCGTCAATCAAAAATCCGATTATCGATAAATTTTATCAATTTTTCTATCAAAAAAGTGTGGTACCACAGTGCATTTTTTCAAGATTTTACACTCTGCTGATACCACACTTTTCATTCTGCTCTTATTTACTCGGATTTCTTTGTCTGTTCCACTTCACTATGACATCCGCTGCAGCTTCCGCCGCATCCGGAGCACCCTGCACATCCGCCTTTTTTCCGATCACGAATCGTCGCACGGATTGAAAACGAAACAATTACAATTAAAATGATCAAAATAATACATGTTGCTGCATTCACGATTATCACCTTCTAAATTTCTTTTTTATATATTGTATCAGACTCGAGATTCCAATGCCAACTAAATAAAGAAGTATTACAAACAATACCGCGTATCCCATAGATACTACCGATTTTATTCCGCCCATTTTTTCTCCTTTAGGCTTCTGCCACAGAACGTTTTACACTCACTGCTTTTCCTTTATATGGATCTTTTCTGAATAACAGATATAAGACAACTGCCAGCAGCAGGATTGCAACTACTGTAGATGCTCCAAATGTAAGCGCACCTGTCGCAACACCACTGATCTGATATACCATAAATGTTACTACGTATGCAAATACATTCTGGAACAGGATTGCAAACCAGAACCATTTTCTGTCATTGAGTTCCTTTGCCATGGTAGCGATCGCTGCCAGACACGGTGAATCCAAAAGGTTAAAGAGTAGGAAACTGAATCCGGCTGCCGCTGACGGGAACCATGTTGCGACACCGTGTGCTACAACTGCCGGGTCTTCTGTATCTCCGGCTACATTTGCCAGAACTCCCATTGTCGTTACGATTGCTTCTTTTGCTGAGAATCCGGAAAGAGAAGCTGCCACCGGCTGCCATCTTCCAAATCCAAGCGGTGTAAAGATCACTGCGATCACACTTCCGATGGATGCCAGAATACTGTCTGCAGAATCCTCTACTGCCCCAAAGCTTCCATCTATAAATCCATATCCTCCAAGGAACCACATTACGATACAAGCTAGCAGCAGGATCGTTCCGGCTTTTCTGATAAATCCTTTGAGTCTTTCCCATGTATGGAGCAGTACTGTCTTCGCCTGTGGAAGGTGGTATGCCGGAAGCTCCATTACAAACGGTGCCGCATCTCCGTGGAACGGTTTTGTCTTTTTCAGAATAATTGCGGAAACCAGCACTGTCGCAACACCAATCACGTACATGATAAATGTCAGGGATCCTGCCGGAAATCCTGTCGCCTCTGAACCGATCACACCAGCCATCAAAGCGATAACCGGAAGCTTTGCACCACAAGGTACAAATGTAGATGTCATGATCGTCAGTCGTCTGTCATTGTCATTCTCAATCGTCTTGGATGCCATAATTCCAGGAATTCCACATCCGGATGAAATCAAAAGTGGAATAAAACTCTTTCCTGAAAGTCCGAATTTACGGAAAATACGGTCCATGACAAAGGCAACTCTGACCATATATCCACAGTCTTCCAGAATAGAGAGCAATACAAACAAAATCGCCATCTGCGGAAGGAATCCAAGTACTGCACCCAGTCCACCGATAATTCCGTTTACGATCAGATCTTCCAGAAATGCTGCTGTACCGATCGCCTGCAGTCCGGATGCCGCCGCGTCCTGAATCGCTACTACCAGTACATCATTGGTCCAGTCCGTCACATAAGTTCCAATGGTCATTACTGCAATCGCATATACAACATACATCACGCCAAGAAAGATTGGAAGTCCCAGTATCCTGTTTGTCACAATCTGGTCGATTTTATCTGAAGTCGAGAGTTTTTCTTTTGGCTTCTTTACACATTTTTCTACTACATATGTGATTGCCTCATAACGCTCATTTGTAATAATAGATTCTGTGTCATCATCCAGCCTTTCTTCCAGTTTGGCAGCGATTTTTTCTACTTGATTCTGTACAGATGCAGTCAGTTTTAACTGCTCCAGTACTTTCGCATCGCGCTCCAGCAGCTTGATCGCATACCATCTTTTCTGTTCTTCTAAAACGGATGACGGCAACTGTCCTTCCATCTCGGAAACAGCCGCTTCGGTATCCTTTGAAAACTTTATTTCTCCTGAAACAATGCTTTCTTTTTTCGCTGCTGTGACAGCCTCTTTCACTACTTCGCGAATTCCGGTTCCCTTTAAGGCTGAAGTTTTGACTACTTTACATCCCAGTTCTTTTTCCAACGCTTTTGTATCGATGCTGATTTTATTCTTTTCCAGCAGATCCGCCATATTCAGCGCAATTACAACCGGAATTCCAAGCTCTAAAAGCTGTGTTGTCAGATACAGATTTCGTTCAATGTTTGTGGCATCCACCAGATTGATGATCGCTTCCGGCTTTTCTTTTAATAAATAGTCACGGCTTACCACTTCCTCCAGTGTATATGGAGACAAAGAGTAAATTCCCGGAAGGTCTGTTACAATTACATCCTTATTTTCCTTACATTTTCCTTCTTTCTTTTCCACCGTAACTCCCGGCCAGTTTCCAACATACTGATTGGCACCTGTCAGAGCATTGAACATCGTCGTTTTTCCGCAGTTTGGATTTCCTGCCAAAGCAATTTTAATCGCCATCACTCTCTCCCTTTCCTTTCTTTACTCCATCTCAATACAGTCCGCATCGTCTTTTCGCAAAGACAATTCATATCCGCGGATCGTGATCTCGACCGGATCACCAAGTGGAGCCACCTTGCGTACATAAACCTGGCTGCCTTTTGTAATTCCCATATCCATGATACGGCGTTTTAAGGCCCCCTCGCCATGAAGTCGTTTCACTTTTGCAGTCTCACCCACGGCAATATTTCGCAATGTCTTCATTTTCCCTCTTCCTCCTTTAGACCATGATCTTGTTTGCCATCTCTTTGCTGATCGCGACTCTGGAATCTTTGATGCTTACGATCAGATTTCCATTTAACTGAGAAATCACCCGCACTTCTCCTCCGGCTACAAATCCAAGAGTTTCCAGGTGACGTTTCACTTCACTGTTTCCTCCGACTTTCTTAATATAATTGATTTCGTTTGCTGCTGCCATCGTCAAAGGCATCATAATCTCTCCTTTCCAATCACTACTAACTTTTATATTTTAAAACTATTATACGTTAGGCATTTCTAACAATATTCAGTTTACTCTTATCCCTTTCATTTGTCAATCTCTTTTTTATGTTTTCTCTCAGATCATGCCCTTCATGCACTGTTCCGGATTAAAAGAAATAGATACCACTTTCCGGTCATGAAGATATCCGCATGCCTGCAGCCCCTCTTCTACGATAGCTTTCCATTTCTGGGGAGAAATCCGGCACACGCTTTCATCATCCAACACAACAACGCAGGCATCTTCTTTCGGACAAGCTCCGGGACATTCTACTTTATACATGTTTCTTCTGCTGATCGCTCCGATTTCTTCCAGCATATTTATTATTCTGTATACCGTGGCAATCCCAATCTTCTCATCCATTCTGACAGCTTTATAATAAATTTCTTTACAGCTGGAGCACTCATTTTCTAAAATGATGTCAATGAGCGCCAATCTTTGCTTTGTAATCCTGCATCCCTGCTCTTTCAATCTCTGCAAAATCATCTCTCTTTGCATTTTCACATCATTCACAGTCCGCTCCCCTTTCCTTTTGAATCTGTTACTGACTATTTTTTCTCATTAGTTAGTATATTCTAACATTCATAAGTTGTCAATAACATTATAGTGTTTGCCGTCTCTTCTAAAATATGATATACTAAAGACAATTTAACGAGAAACGAGGTGCATACATTGAAGACAAACGAATCTGCAGAAAATTATCTGGAAACGATTCTGATCTTAAGTCAGAAACGTCCGGTTGTACGCTCTGTTGATATCGCTGAAGAACTGGGATTCAAAAAATCCAGCGTCAGTGTTGCCATGAAGAATCTTCGTGAGAAAGAACATATCACGGTTACGAAGGAAGGATTTATCTATCTTACCGAATCAGGAAAAGCCATTGCCGATATGATTTATGAGCGTCACAAGCTTCTGACTGCATGGCTGACACAACTTGGGGTAGATGAAGCTATTGCCGCAGAAGATGCCTGCCGCATGGAACACATCATCAGCAAAGAAAGTTTTGAAGCGATCAAAAATCATATTGAATCACACAGCAGACCATAAAAAAACATCTGTGAAGAACTTTATTTTTTGTTCTCCACAGATGTTTTTTAGTATACCGTCATTGCATATTTCCCTGTCTGATCATAAATTTCCTCTACCCGCTCAAGAGATTCCTCTACTTTCCCCTTCAGGGGATCAAACAACGTCACGCTTTGCTTTTCCAGATTGTATCCACCAAGCACCACACAGTGTTCATTCCAGTACCATCGATATGAATCCCCTCCATACTCTACACTCTGGCTCGAAAAATAGGGATCTTCCAGATCTGATGTCAGCCACAAAAGCACCGGATTTCCAGCTGCCACATACGGAAACAGCTCCTCCAGACTCAGCTTGCTGACATCATACGCTGTATGCTGCTGATATCGCTGTTTCAAAAAGCGGTTTGCCGTATTTACAAGTCCTGGCGGATAGATGCCCACGCCTCCATACGTAGAGGGATCTCCCACATACCCGGATGCATAGTTGTCCCGATTGTAGATCAGATATTCTTCTGCAATCGTGGTTTTTTCGATTGGATATCCTTTCTGTTTCAAAACCATGGTCAGCGCAACACTTTCACACCCGGTCGGTAGTTCCGGCTTCTGCAGGATCACTTCCATTTCGATCTGTGCCTGCTTGGGCAGCTCTCGTCTTTTTTCTTCGATCTTTTTTCTGCGATTTCTGTCTGCGTCTGTTTCTGGATCACCAGCTGTCTGGCAGACGCCTCCTGCGCTTCTTCTTTTTCCTGCGCTTTTTTCTCACATCCGGTCATAAAAAGTGCTATCGCAAATAGTACCAGAATCAATCCAGCCATATTCTTTTTCATAATCTGTCCTTTCTTTTTACAGATATTGTGTCCAGATTTCCAAAAAGAACTTATGCGACAGCACCTAAATCCTAATTTTCAGTTTTTCCCAGTCGTTTGTACATGGTCTTTTGTACCGCATTCAAAATGTTTTCATATCCGGTACAGCGGCACAGGTGTCCGGATAAAAGTTTCCGTAATTCTTCTCTTGTATATTCTTTGCCTGACTCTAAAATCTCCACTGCACTCATGATCACTCCCGGTGTGCAGAATCCGCATTGTACCGCAGTCTCATCAATAAACGCCTGCTGGATATCTGACAACTCTCCATTCGGTCCCAGAAGGCTCTCCAGTGTCCGGATATTTTTCCCGTCTGCCCATACTGCCAGATAAATACAGGAGTTAAAACACTCGCCGTCAATGATCACATTACAGGCTCCGCATTCTCCGACTTCACAGCCTTTTTTTACACTGGTCAGCCGATAATCATTTCTCAGCATATCCGTCAGTGATGCGCGGACATCCACCATGGTCTCCCTGTATTCTCCGTTGATGGTGCATTTTACCAATTTATACTGCTTCTCACTCATGGATGACACCTCCTGTCCTGACAATCGCCTCTTTTAAAGCGCGCTGACATAAAACTCTTGCGATATGCTCCCGAAATGCCTTGCTGGCTCTCCAACTGTCTCTTGGATGGATATCAAAAAGCACCTGCTCTGCAATCTCCTCCAGTATCCGTGCAGATACTTCTTTTCCTCGTCCTGCCTCTTCTGCATGGACTGCACGCATCGGGATCGGTCCCGCCACACCATACGCAATCCTGACATCCTCTATCACCGTCTTATCTTCTGAAAGCTTTACATTGGCAGAACATCCGAGGGTTGCGATATCCATGGCGTTTCTCATGGCATATTTAATATAATGTCCCCGGTATCCCTGATATGATTGTTTTGGAATCAAAATCCCGGTCTGAAGCTCTCCCTGTCTTATATCCACTTTTCCGGCTTTGATATAAAACTCTCGGATGGGAAGTCTTCTGATGCCTTCCGGGCCTGTCAGTTCTATGATCGCATCCAACGCAAACAGCGTAGATGCCGAATCTGCGGAAGTCACACCATTACATGTGTTTCCTCCGATAGTCCCGATATTGCGGATCTGAGGACCTCCCACCATATCCACCGCTTCCCCAAGGACGGGAATATATTTCTGGATGAGTTCATTTTTTGTGATATGGGAAAAACTGGTGAGTGATCCGATTCTGAGCGTCTCATCTTCTTCCAGACTCACTCCTCTTAATTCATCCAGCCCATAAATACTGACAAGTTCCACTCCTGCCCGCTTTCCCTCACGGATCTGGACCAGCACATCACTTCCCCCTGCAATGATCTGTGCCTGCGGATGCTCTGTCAGAAGGCGGATGGCATCCTGTACATTTTCTGCTTCATAGAGCGCTTTGATATCATACATATTCGTTCACGACCTTTCCCCATTAAATCAATCCGTCTTCCCGGAATTTTGCAAACAGCCTGTGCGGATTCAGCGGAAGCTCATTGAGCCCGGATCCGGTTGCATTTAAAATCGCATTGCGGATTGCCGGCGCAACCGAACATACCGGCGGTTCTCCGAGAGCTTTCGTTCCGTAAGCACTGGTGGGCTCATAATTTTCCACAAACTCCCCGTGCAGATCGGGATGATCTTCAAATGTCGCCATCTTATAGTCCAGAAGATTATTGTTCAAAGGTTTTCCCGTTTTCTCATCAAATTTCAGCTCTTCGGAAAGTCCGAATCCAATTCCCATACTCATGCCTCCATGCACCTGCGCTTCCGCCAGCGCCGGATTGATCAGCCTTCCGCAGTCATGTACATTGACGATATTCGTCAGTGTGGCCCGGCATCCCGGAATATCTACCTCTACTTCCGCAAAGGTACAGCCGAAAGAGTAGGCATTATTTTTGATCTGATAGGTACTCTCTGCCGTGAGATGTCCGCAGTTAGTCAGGCTGTAGAGTTTTTCTGTTGCCAGCTCACCCAATGACATCAGAACACTGCCGTCTGTCGTACGCACAATGTTTCCATCTATAATATCCAGATTTTCTTTCATCTGCCGCGTCATCTCCACTGCCGTATCCAAAACATGACTTTTTAACAGCTCTGCTGTCTGCCGAATGGAAAATCCAGCCATATAGGTCTGCCTGGACGCATAGGCTCCAAGACCAAACGGTGTGATATCCGTATCCTGCATGGTCATCACATGAACCATATCAAACGGAATCCCCAGTGTCTCTGCCGCCATCTGCGCAAATGCAGTATCTGCGCCCTGTCCAATCTCCGTCTCCCCTACCTGCACCTGAATCGAACCGTCCTGATTCATGACCATACGGCAGGAGGATGTCTCCAGAGAAATCGGCCAGACACCGGTATTGTACCAGAATGCCGCCATTCCGATTCCTTTGCGGATATCCCCGGTTTGTTGTGCATATTCTCTACGTTTTCGCTCATAATCTACACTGACACTGCCTTTTTCCATGCATTCTCTGAAGGTATCATAATAATTGACATTTTTTGAAAATCCATCCGTATATCCTTTTGGCATCAGATATTTCCAGCGATATTCATACGGTGGAATCCCAAGTTTCACCGCAATGTCATCCGTATGGCTTTCCATCGCAAACATCGCCTGCGGAATTCCATAGCCGCGCATAGCTCCGGATACCGGTTTGTTGGTAAATACCGTGTACACATCTCCCTCAAAGTTCTCACACGGATACAGCTGCGGGAAAGATCCAAGAGCCTTTGCTCCAATGCTGTGTCCATGAGATGCATACGCCCCCTGATCGGAAAAGCACTCCGCTTTTCTTGCAGCGATCTCACCATTTGGACGCACATAAGAGATCAGATGTGTCCTGATAGCATGGCGTACCCGGTTACATACAAACGTTTCTTCCCGTGACACATCCAGCTTTACAAGCCGCCCGCCGACTGTCTGTGACAGATATGCACACAATGGTTCATATAGAATGTCCTGCTTGTTTCCAAAACCGCCTCCTATGTATGGCTTGATCACTCGCACATTTCCCCATGGGATTCCAAGCGCCTGCCCGACAACCCGCCTGCAGATATGAGGAATCTGCGTAGAAGAGACGATCACGTACCTGCCCTGTTCCATATACGCATAACAGATAAAAATTCTCGATATGACAATGCTGCACGGTCGGTGTCTGATACCAGCCCTCCACTTTGATCAGCCCCGGCTCTTCTTTTGCTTTTTCAAAATCCCCTTTGTGGATCGAAGTGTGTTTCAATACATTTCCCGGATAGTTTTCATGAAGCTGCGGAGCGTCCTCTTCCATTGCCTTTTGTACATCCAGCACAAACGGAAGGGGATCATACTCCACCTTGATCAGCCGCAGCGCCTGAGCTGCTGCCACTTCATTCTCCGCAACAACTGCTGCCACATCATCCCCGTAAAACCGCACATGCTCCGTTAAAAGCAGGCGGTCTTTGACATCCTGATGTGCAGGATCCGTAGACCACGGATGTCCCGCGGTCGGGAAATAATATTTCGGCACATCAAAGCAAGTCACGATCTTTACAACCCCGGGAAGTTTTTGCGCCTCACTGGTATCCACTGATCTTACGATTCCATGAGCGATATCCGCATGCAGTACCCGCGCAATATAAGCGCTTTTATCACACAGATCCTCCGTATATTTTGCCCGTCCGGTCACTTTTTCCAAAGCATCCACTCTCGTTACACTCTTGCCGACCACATGTTCTCTTTCCTCCATGATACGTCACCTCCGCAATTTATTTTGACATTCCCAATTTTTATTGCAGACAGATTTCTCTGCCTCGCACGTATTTCGCACGTACTTCTCTCTCATCTGCCAGATAAATCATTCTCTCCAGACGTGCTCTCACATCCAGATTTTGCGAATGCACAATTCTTGTGTCATCCAGGACAACTGCATCCAGTTCAAATCCCGGTTCAAAGCTTCCCACATTTCCAAAGAATTCACCGCCGCCTTTTGTGGCAATGTAAAATACTTCCTCCAATGTCAGTGGTTTTAAACTGTCATCCTGCATCCTCCAGCGCAGCTTGGAAGCCTGAATTGCAAGCGCCATTGCTTTGAACAGATTTTCTGTGGAGCCCCCTGCCACATCACTTCCAATTCCCACATGCATTCCTTCCTCCAGGAATGTCCGAACCGGCGCCACCCCCGATGACAAGTTCATATTGGATTCCGGACAATGGGCGATAAATACTCCGTTTTCTTTCATTCGCTGCCGCTCTTCTTTTCCGGAATACACACAGTGCGCCATTACGGTTTTGCAGTCTGCCCCAAACAATCCAAATCTGTCATAAGCATCCCCGTAAAACTCCGACCACGGGCAAAGCTCCTTCACCCAGGCAATCTCTCCCGGATTTTCTGATAAGTGTGACTGTACCGGAATCTGGTAATACATCTGAATTTTCTTTAAATTCTCCATCAGTTCATCACTGCAGCTCGGTGTAAACCTTGGCGTCAGAATCGGCATGGTATTCTGATATTTTTTATGCAATACATCCTTGATCCATTCCACTGTCTGAATCCCTGATTCTTCTGCCGATTCCTCTCTGAGATAATCCGGACAGTTGCGATCCATATTCACTTTTCCCACATACGTCACCAGTCCGCTTTGTTCCAGCTGATCCATTAAAAGCAGTGTGGCGTCTCTGTGGATCGTTCCAAAAATACATGCTCTTGTCGTTACACTTCTCTTTAGATTGTCAGTAAAGATACGATATGCACGCCGGGCATACTCCAGATCCTGATATTTTGCCTCCTCCGGAAACGTATTCGTCTCCAGCCATTCCAAAAGCTCCATATCCATTCCCATTGCCCGGAATGTATACTGCGGAGCATGCACATGCAGATCTGTCAGTCCCGGAATAATCAGACACTCCCCATAATCAGATACCGATACCTGTGCATATTCTGGAGGCACTTTCTCAAAAACCCCCTTGACCAGACCGCTTTCGCTGATCAGATAGTGATCCTTTAAGATCCTTAGTTCATCTTTATTTTTGCTGTATACAACATTCCCTTTTAATATAAAAACAGGTTCATTCATTGACTGACCTCCTACTCTTTCCGCCCGACTACAGACCGGGACTTTCCCATCCCACTCTGCTTATAGTCAGCTGTTTGCGGCAGCTGGTAGATACGTCCAACCAATTATGAACCTATATAAGCACCATTTTATGCAATTTGCACAATTATTGCTTTCACTATGTTAAATTTATATTAACATTCCCTATTTTAAATGTCAACAGCTCTTCCATGAAAAATGAATCCGGTATACGAAGTTACTGTGAACAGTAACGGATACTAAACTCGTTCCAGCATTACTTCAATCCGTCCACCGCAGACCATCCCTTCCTCTTCTGCAGCTTCCCTTGTCATATCCACCATACAAATCTGAAACCGCACTTTTTCTTCCCGCATCATCAGCAGTGCTTTTGTGATCACATCACTTTCCGCGCATCCGCCTCCGATCGTGTCGATCAGTGTTCCATCCTCCAGGATCAGCATTTTTGTTCCCACGCCTCTCGGTGCAGATCCTTTTCTGGAAATGATCGTTGCAAGTACTTTTTTCTGCTTTTTACAGTCCTCATCACACAGCGCCTCCAACAATTCTTTGGAATATCCGCATCCTTCTGCTTTTTCATGTTTCACCTGAATGATTTCTGCCATAACAGACACCGCAATTTCTTCCGGTGTCTCAGCGCTGATCTTCAGACCAATCGGTGTGTACACCTCATCCAGCTTCTCACGTTTATGTCCCTGCTCAAAAAGCTCTTCTTTGACGATCGCCACTCTGCGGCGGCTGCCCATCATTCCAATATAAGCATTTGGCTTCTCTACGATTGCCCCCAGACACACTTCATCATACCGGTGTCCTCTTGTCACAATAATAAAATATGTATCGTCTCCTCCTGATATGCGTTCAAGTCCATGCTCAAAAGAATCGCAGATCACCACATCCGCGCCTGCCACTCTTGCATTGTCCGCAAATTTGGGACGGTCCTCAAGAACTGTCACCTGAAATCCCAGCATTTTCCCCATACAGATCATGGGTATGGACACATGACCGCCTCCGCAGATCACCAGCCTGGGCTGAGAACCTGCACGCTCACAAAACACTGCATGTCCCTCATATTGCTCCACCGGCTCTGTCACAAGTAATTTCTTTCCTGCCGATTCTCCCTCTAATACTGTCATAACAACACAGGAACCACTCTGCATTTTTTCTGCGAGAGAATTATAAAATTCACTCATCCTTTCACGCTCCTTTTTCATTACCCTTTCCCGAACCCGCAATTTGGAAACGTACACACCTCGCAGGACAGACACAGTCCTCCTTCTCCGAGTCTGTAAAAATCCTGATCCTGCAGCCGTTCTCCTGCCACCAGTCTTGGCAGTACCAGATCGAAGATTGTACGCCTTGCATACATCACGCAGCCCGGCAGGCCCATGATCGGAATCTCACCTTTATAGGCCAGCATAAACATCGCACCAGGCAAAACCGGGGCGCCATATGTGATCACTTCATCGGAAGCATTGCGGATTGCCAGCGGTGTCTTATCATCCGGATCGACACTCATTCCTCCGGTACACACAACCATCTGCGCACCTTTTTTGATCCAGTCATTGACTGCCTCTGTCACCATATCCGGTTCATCATTGCAGATTGTATTTCCAAGCACTTCTACTCCATATTCTTCCAGCTTCTGCCGGACCACCGGAGTAAATTTATCCTGAATCCTTCCGTGATATACTTCACTTCCGGTTGTCACGATCGCTGCTTTTTTCTTCTGAAACGGAAGGAGCGCAAAAACAGGAGTCTCTCCTGCTATCTCCTTTACCTGTTTCATTTTTTCTTCTTCGATCACCAGAGGGATCACACGCATTCCTGCGATCTTATCGCCATTTTTCACCGGAAAATTTCCGTGTCGGGAAGAAATACACATCTGTCCCATGGCATTGATCCTACACAGTTTCTCCTTGTCCACTTTCAGAACCCCGTCACACTGTGCCGTCAGCTCGATTTTTCCTTCTTTTGGCTTTGACGCATCCATCTGTGCATTCTGGCACACGCTGCGCAGGATCTCTGCCGCCTCATCTTCATGAAGCATCCCTTCTTGTTTTTCCCACACATACAGATGCTCTTTTCCAACGGAAAGGAGAACCGGAATATCCTCCCTTGTCACTACATGTCCTTTTCTAAAAACCGCATCTTTTACTACCCCCGGGATGATCTGCGTAATATCATGGCAAAGCATACAGCCCACTGCATCCTCGGTCTTGATCAGTTTCATACTTCTAAACACCTCTCTTTTCAATGCTTATAAGGAAATTTTCTCCAGATCACGCATCCACACTTGGGCACACGCATCGCTTGGCATTCTCCAGTCTCCTCTTGGTGAGAGTGCCACTGTCCCGATCTTCGGTCCGTCCGGCAGACAGGAGCGCTTAAACTGTTGGTTGAAAAATCGTCTGCAGAATGTTGTCAGCCATTTTAAAATTGTTTCTTTCTCATATACCCCTTCAAATGTCTGCACTGCAAGCCGATAGATCTTACCCGGCTCATATCCGAACCGCAGCATGAAATACAGATAAAAATCATGCAGCTCATATGGTCCCACCAGATCCTCAGTCTTTTGTGCGATATCCCCGTCTTTTGGAGGAAGCAGTTCAGGGCTGACCGGCGTATCCAGTACATCATAAAGGACTTCCTGCAATTTTGGATCCGCAGTCACGTCTGCCGCATATTTGACAAGATGACGCACCAGCGTCTTCGGTACAGAAGCATTCACTCCGTACATCGACATATGATCTCCATTGTAGGTTGCCCATCCAAGCGCCAGTTCTGACATATCTCCGGTTCCGATGACCATTCCGTTTGTCGCATTTGCAATATCCATCAATACCTGCGTACGCTCTCTCGCCTGCGCATTCTCATACGTTACACTGTGGTCTTTCGGATCATGTCCGATATCCTGAAAATGAAGACTTACGGAATCTGCAATTTTCACTTCCCGCAGCGTCGCTCCGAGCTGTTCTGCCATTTTGCAGGCATTCCGATACGTTCTGTCCGTTGTTCCAAAGCAAGGCATGGTGATCGCAAGAATCTCTTTTTTATCTTTTCCGATCATGTCAAACGCTTTTGCTGTCACAATCAATGCCAATGTGGAATCCAATCCCCCCGAAATACCAACTACCGCCGTGTTTGCGTGGGTATGGAGCAGACGTTTTTTGAGCCCCATTGCCTGGATTGTCAAAATCTCTTCGCATCGCAGAGCACGTTCTTTTTCATCCTGCGGCACGAACGGCTTTTTCGGAAACTCTCTTGTCAGTTTTGTCTCGCACACATCCAGAGGAAATGAGATTCTTGGCAGCACTTTCTCTTTTTCCATCGTAAATGTCGTGTTTTTCCGACGCTCACCGACAATCCTTTTGATATCCAGTTCTGTATAAATGATCTGATTTTCAAATCGCTTTGACTCTGCCAGGATACTGCCGTTTTCTGCGATCAGATTGTGTCCTCCAAATACAAGATCCGTCGTGGATTCCCCTTCGCCTGCATTTGCATAAATATATCCCGCGATCAGTCTCGCTGACTGTCCTTTGATAAGATCCCGTCTGTAGCTGTCTTTCCCGATCGTCTCATCACTTGCCGAACAGTTAACGATCACGGTTGCACCTTCCATTGCCGCACGGATGCTCGGCGGAATCGGCGACCACACATCCTCACAGATTTCCGCCGATACGATCAGCTCTTCCATAGAGGATGCCTGAAACAAAAGCCCCGGACCAAACGGCACTTTTTTACCGTTAAACAGGATTTCTCCCGGCACATCCGGTCCTGCCGTAAACTGACGCATCTCATAGAACTCACCATAGTTCGGAAGAAATGTCTTTGTCGTCAGTCCCAGGATTTCTCCCCTGCAAAGAGCTGCTGCCACATTGTAGAGCTTTGCATCCACCACAAGCGGCACGCCCACAAACACAAGCATGTCCTTCTCTCTTGTAAACTCTGTGATTTCAAGCAGTGCCTGTTTTGCTGCCTGCAAAAGTACATCCTGTGTAAACAGATCCCCGCATGTATATCCTGTGACACACAATTCTGGAAATACCACGATCTTTGCCTGATTGTTCTGTGCTTCTTCAATGGCACTGCATATCTGTTTTGTATTAAACGGCACGTCCGCCACCCGGATATCCGGTGTGGCAGCTGCCACTTTGATAAATCCCTGTTTCATTCTACTGCCTCACTTTCCCTATTTGGACACATCACTTCTATCTGCTTTTTTTCAAAAGTTCCTTCAGCTCGTCTACAGAAAATGTATAGGCGGTATTACAGAAATGACATTTTACTTCGATATCCTTTCCATCGTCGATCATCTCCTGAATCTCTTTTTTCCCGACACTGATGATTGCTTTTTCAATCCGTTCTTTAGAACAGTTGCAGTCAAATTTTGCAGGAAGTGTATCTGTGATCTCTACATCCAATCCCTCCAGAACGTGGTTCAGCATTTCTTCCGGTGTATGGCCATTGTCGAGCATTGCTGTCACAGACTGAATATTCTTGATGTTTTCTTCCAGCTTGCTGAGCACTTCCTCCTCAATAAACGGCATCACCTGTACGATAAATCCACCTGCGCATCGCACGGTATTGTCCTTTTCCATCAGCACACCCAGACCCACAGAAGACGGCACCTGCTCAGAGGTTGCAAAATAATAGGTCAGATCTTCTGCGATCTCTCCTGTCTGCAAAATCGTCTGTCCGGAATATGGTTCTTTGAGTCCCATATCCTTGATCACATTTAAAAATCCTGGTCCAAGCGCACCGCCTACATCCAGTTTTCCGTTCTTCGGCGGAAGCATCACATCCGGGTTGTGTACATATCCTTTCACTTCCCCCTTACTGTCTGCTGTCACTGTCATCCCTCCGATCGGACCTCCGCACTGCACCTGCAGCGTCAAAACATCCGTCGGATTCTTCATCATACTTCCCATCATCGCACCTGCTGTAAGAAGTCGTCCAAGTGCTGCTGTCGCAACCGGACTTGTATTATGCCTTGTTCTTGCCTCTTCCACAAGCTCTGTTGTTGATGCCGCAAACGCACGGATCTGCGCATTCGCTGCTGTTGCTCTTACAATATAATCTTTCATCTTATCTCTCCTGTTTCTTCTATTATAATGATTCTATTCTGCTTTTTTCACAGGTACCTTTCCCTGCTCTCTGGCGATCACGTAGATTCGTTCACTGTTCTTAGAAGGCGGTTCTTTTGTAAACGCTTCATATGCAGTCACAAACTGCAGTCCGGATTCTTCCACGATCCTTGTGATCTCTTCTAACGTATATGCTCTCTGGAAATGTGTCTCCCGGAATCTGCGATAGAGATCACCCTCTGTCTCACTTTCCGCATCTTCTCTGATGAACAGATTCAGTTCGTATTCATTGATCCGCTCTTCCTCATAATAATAATTATCCCAGATAAAACTGCAGTCCTCTCTGGATTCTGCAATGGTCTGATCCCCCAGAACCTCCCGGTACTTATATTCTGTATTAAAATCAAAAATAAAAATTCCGCCCGGATCCAGATAATTATTCACCCAGCGAAATACCTGCTTCAATTCTTCCGGCTCTGTAATGTAATTCAGAGAATCACAGATACTAAATACCGCACCCACAGTACCATACAGTTCAAACTCCCGCATATCCTGAAGAAGATATAAAATCTCATGTCCTGACTTGATCTGCTTTTCTCTGGCGATCTCCAGCATTTCCTCGGAATTGTCCACTCCGATCATATCGTAGCCATCTGCTGCAAGAAGTTCCGTCATGGTTCCTGTTCCACATCCCAGATCAAGCACCAGACCGTCCTGCACGCCATACTCTTTTAACAATTCCTCCAGATAGCTTTTCCATTCTTCATATGGAATATTATCCATAAAGGTATCATACACTGCCGCAAAACTTGTATATGCATCCATTTTTCTGCTCCTTTGCTGATTCCTGTTGTTTCATTTTAGCATAACAAGGTGAAACTGTAAATCAATAACCCCTGTTTCCGTTACTGTTCGCAAATGTTCTGTTCCTGTTCACAGTAACAATATTCTTGACATCCTGTCTTTTTTTGAGATAGAATAAAAGCGAAAATTTGCTGCACACACCGTCATTGCTACAACAATGACGCTTTTTCTTTTGCAGATATTTTTAATACACGACAAAAGGTGGTGAGGTTATGGACGCTGGAGCCAGTCATCCTTCGGGATTTTTCAGAAAATTAAATAGAAAAAGGAGAGTAATGAACTATGAACAAAGAAATTTTTGTAAAACTCCTTGCGCAGCGCCAGTTCAAAGCTGTCAGAAGCATTCTGGATGTGATGAACGAAGTGGATATAGCCTCACTTCTTTCCGATCTGGAAGACAAAGAACTTGCACTTGCTTTTCGTCTCATTCCAAAGGATAAAGCCGCAGAAGTATTTGCCAATATGAATAATTCCATGCAGACTTATCTGGTAGAGATGTTTTCCGAAAAGGAGTTAAAAGAACTGCTCGATGACCTTTACATGGATGATACAGTGGATCTGCTGGAGGAACTTCCAGCTAATCTTGTCAATCGTATTCTGGACACTGTCAATCAATCTGACCGGAATCTGATCAATCAGCTTCTCAATTATCCGGATGACAGTGCAGGAAGTATTATGACGACTGAATACGTCGATATCCGGGAGACAATGACCGTTGCCCAGACCATGGCACATATCAAAGAGACCGGAATCCACAAGGAGACGATCTATACCTGCTATGTCACCGATCAGCGCAGACTGCTTGGAATCGTCAGTGCAAAAGACCTGATGACGACAGCTGATGACATTCTGATCCGGGATCTGATGCAGACAGAGATCATCTCCGTCACAACGCACACTGATAAAGAAGAAGTCGCACAACTGTTCACTAAATACGATTTTCTTGCCATTCCTGTTCTGGATCAGGATGAACGAATGGTTGGTATCGTCACATTCGATGATGCCATGGATGTTATGGTAGATGAAGCGACTGAAGACATTACCAAAATGGCTGCCATGAGCCCGAGTGAAACGACTTATTTTGATACTTCTGTTGCTGCGCATGCCAAACATCGGATCGCCTGGCTTTTGATCCTGATGTTTTCCTCTACCATCACCGGAAGTATCATTACCAAATATAAAAATGCATTTGCCGCAATCCCGCTCCTTGTATCCTTTATTCCCATGTTGATGGATACCGGCGGAAACTGCGGTTCTCAGAGTTCTACATTGATCATCCGCGGAATTGCACTCGGCGAGATTCGTTTTTCTGATCTGTTCCGGGTCATGTTTAAAGAATTCCGTGTTTCCCTGATCGTAGGTGTAGTACTTGCACTCGCCAATGGACTTCGTATTCTGATCATGTATCGAAATGCCGGACTTGCGCTGGTAATTGGACTTTCTCTTGTAGCTACTGTCATCATCTCGAAACTGATCGGCTGTCTGCTTCCATTGTTTGCAAAAAAACTGCATATGGATCCGGCCATTATGGCATCCCCGCTGATCACAACACTGGTCGATACCTGTTCCATTTTGATCTATTTCAATATTGCGACAAGAATCTTCCAGTTATAAAAATGGAGGACCGTCTCAAACGGTTCCTCCTCTTTTTTATGCTTCTATAATCTCTCCCATACTGATGGTTTTCTTCAACTCATAATTTCCATCCTGAGAATTTTCTAAAATCACGAAATCTGCATCTTTTCCGACTGTGATCTCACCTTTTTGTGTCAGTCCGAATTCTTTTGCCTGGTTTCCGGAACTCATCTGCACTGCCTCTTTTAAAGAAGCATCCGTAAATTTCATGATATTTCGGAACGCATCAATATACGTAAGAACACTTCCTGCAATCGTGCCGTCTTCCAGTCTCGCTGTGCCGTCTTTGACATAAACGGTCTGACCGCCCAACTCACTCTTTCCTTCCGGCATTCCTTTTGCACGCATAGAATCTGTAATCAATTCGATTCCGTCACTGCCTTTTACTTTGTATGCCATGTATACCATCTTTGGTTTAATATGGATTCCGTCACAGATCATCTCAGCTTTCACACCATCTGTCAAAAGTCCATATCCTGTCACACCCGGTTCTCTGTGGTTGAGCCCTCTCTGCGCATTATAAAGATGTGTCACATGACATGCACGACAGCCACAAAGCTGATCATAAGTCGCGTTAGAATGCCCCGCACTTGGCACGATTCCATTGGCAAGACACCACTCCTCAAATTCTGTATCCGCTTCTTCCGGAGCATAAGTCACGATTTTAATCCGGTTTCCGCTCAGTTCATTCCAGTGTTTTAAGACTGCTGCATCCGGCTTCTGGATATAAGATGCATCCTGTGCACCCTTGTAATTCACGGAAATAAACGGTCCTTCCAGATGGATTCCCTGAATGATCGGGTTCTTCTCTGCCGCTGCTTTGATATTCTTCATGGCACTTTCAATATTCTCTGAAGTCTGCGTCATCGTCGTGCAGAAATAAGAAGTAATTCCTTCTTTTGCAGCCATCTGTCTGACCATCCAGTCAATCTCATCTGCCGATGCATCCATGCTGTCCAGACCATATCCTCCATGGCTGTGTACATCAATGAATCCCGGAATCAGATACATTCCTTCCACTTCTACAATCTCATCCTCTTCTCTTGACACAAAATTCTGCATGGAGCCTACCTCGGCGATCGTCTTTTCATATCTTACAAATCCATCCTCAATGACTCCATTCCCCGTATAGATTGTCTTATTTTTTATTACTTTCATCACATTCTTTGCACAGCCGCCCCAGACTGGTCCTGTGCACTCCTTTCTGGTCTTTCTGATGTTTATCATAATACCAGACAGAGATTCTGTCAAAGTAATCTTGCAAGATTTATCATTTTATCATCCGATATTCCATCATCTCATATGCAATATGGCAGCCCTCCTGAATCTCCGGAGGGAGCAGTGCCATTGCCACACACTTTTCTTCTGCATTTTCATCTTCCAGTTTTTGCAGATACGCATACTCTCCGTCTATTCTGATCACTCTGTAATCAATTCTCTCAAACATGTAAATTCTCCTTCCTTTTTTGTTATTGTTCACAGTGACTTTTTTCAAGCATATACAGTCCTGCGGGAACCGCAAAACTGATTCCTGCCAGACAACACAGGCCGACAACCAGCCAGATCAACGGATATTGAAATACAAAATACGAAAGTTTTGTTTCCATATACGTTTTGATCCATTGTAACATGACACTTCCAATTGTCACAAGCAGAACTGTCACCGCACAAAAATAGTATCCGCCTTCCATCATGAAAAGCATACGCTTCTGCCGTTTCGTCATTCCCACACTTTCCATGATCCCCAGTTCCTTTTTTCTGGAAAGGATTCCTGTAACCACGATATTTAAGTAATTCGTCACTCCTGCCATCAGCAGCACAATACTGATACTTCCAAAAATAATCCGATTTCCCTGGATATAATCTTTGGCATTTTCCAGTAATTCGAACTTGCTGATACAGAAGATTCCCGCTTCTCCACTCTGATCCTCTACTCCTGCTGCGGACATGTTTCTCCATCTTTTGTTTTCTTCCTCGTAAACGCAAAATAGCGAGTACCTGTTCAAAATCATCCGATGTGAGATAATAGACTCATCACTACAAAGTCTAAATAGTTTAGTACTCAACTTTTTAGACTTTATCACAGGAGGTGAGTCATGAAAT
>ENA-OQKV01000260-OQKV01000260.1-human-gut-metagenome-genome-assembly--contig:-NODE-260-length-21942-cov-2.871602_pt1 | contig 21942 bp, 24 predicted proteins | sample MGYA00242655_ERZ504811 | MGnify/ENA primary metagenome ERZ504811 (study PRJEB26092, sample SAMD00036406) | human gut metagenome | host: Homo sapiens | study: EMG produced TPA metagenomics assembly of...
AATTGCAGAGAAAATGCCTTTGTCAATAAACGATTACAGCGCAAAGACAGCTGCAGCCTACATCTATATGAAAAACTCGCGTTTGTCGTATAGATGTAGATAACATAAAAACATACTACTTTCGTATGTTTTTATTGTTATCTTATTGTTGCCAACCAGTACATCCATTTATTGTTTCCGGATTTATTTTTGCGTGCTAATTGTTTGTATTTATCAAATAATAACTTTTTCTGCCTTCATATCAAAAACATTGATTGAATTACTTAGCGTTCAATTTAAATTCTTTCTACAGCAATTTTTGTCAATAATCTGGTAGTTTGCCCGATGTATATACAAGGCTTTTCCGTCAACCATAAGTTTCGTCATTTGGGGAAGGTCTTCCGGAACTTCCCAGTACACGTCATCTCCCGAAAAAGCCGCTATAGGCTGTCCCAACCGGGATTTGATCACTACTATACGTGATTTTCCAAAGTCATTAGTTTTACAGACAATCTGTAATAATGCGATTCAATTCCGGAAGCTCTTTTTTGAGAGCGATCAGTTTCCCATCTTTTAGAAAACAATGTCTGGAATAAGCGGTTGTGCAGATTTCATTTCTGCTACGCATTAAAAATTTATAATTAAATTCCAGAGAAATTCCATTATACTGCTTAATGCCAACGCGAATCCGGATTTCATCATCGAAGAAACCTGCTTTCTATATGCAACTGAAATTTCCACAACAGGGGAGATCACTCCCAACTCTTCTACTTTCTTATAGCTGAAACCCATCCGGCTCATATATCCAATCCTGGCCTCTTCCATCCATTTTACATAATTAGAGTGATGGATAATGCCCATCTGGTCTGTTTCATGATATTGCGCTTTTCTGTAATAAGTGTATGTTTTTTCTGATTCTTCCTTCATATACCATATATCCTTTTTTATATATTTATAAAATGAAAATAACTATACCACTCGCTTGTCTGCGAAACGATGTACTAAGGCGTGCAGATTGCGGGAATGATTTTTCAGACACGCTCTAGCTGAAACCGGTTAATTATGACGGTCTCTTCACATAATTCAGAGGATTCTGATTTACCCCATTAACCATAACCCCAAAATGAAGATGAGGACCGGTGCTGTTCCCAGTGCTTCCTACATATCCGATGATATCACCTTTTTTTGACCTTATCTCCTACACTCAGATTTGGGTTAAATTTAGACTGGTGCATATATTCTGTGATAAGTCCCTTTCCATCATGATTGATCTTGGTATAATATCCGGCACCGCCTGACGATGCCGGTGAAAGCATGGCAACAATGGTTCCTGATGCTGCCGCATAAATCGGTGTTCCTGTAGGAGCAGGAATGTCAATTCCTTTATGATTGGTAGAACCGATTCCTCCCGGAGATTCCCTGTTTCCAAAATAACTGCTGATATAGGAATAACCGGAGCTTAAAGGCCACCGAAAAGAAACTCCGTTCTGATAGTCAGGAATAAGAGAACCATCTTCTCCAACATAATGATTATCATCAATCCACTGATTTGTAACCAGAGCACCTGTGGAGGAACTCAGGTAATACTTCTCTCCATCTACAGTAACCCACCCACTTTCACGTTCACATGTAGAAGGGTTCATATAATATTTCTTTCCGTCTACTGTCAGCCATCCAGAGGCCAGCACCCCATCTGATTTCGCATAATAATGAGCACTTTTTTTCGTGATCCACTTACTGCTGGCAAGTTTTCCGTCAGACTCAAAATAATATCTTTTCCCAGATGACGATTTCAGGATAATATCATCGTAACGGATTCCATTAGTTTTCTTAAAATAATACTTGTGTCCGTTGATCGTCTGCCATCCCGTAACCAGTTTACAATCTGATTTCCTGAAATACCGATAATAGGAATCCGGTTTATAGAAGCCTTTGACAAGTTTACCATTTGAAGCTGCATAATAATAAGAACCGTCTGTTTCTTTATACCATCCGCTTCTGACCAGCTGACCGGTATTTCTGTTAAAGGAATACCAGCTTCCCTTTACTTTCAGACGACCTTTTGCCATAGTGCCATTGGCCTGAAGATAATAGGTGGAATTCCCGCTTTTGCGAAAACAGTTTTTATACATTTTTCCTTTTTCATTAAAGCAGTAATATACATTATTTACTTTATGGAAACCGGATCGTATCACCCCGTCATTCCAGAAATAGTATTTATTCCCTGCAGCTGTAGTTACCCATCCGGTATGCATATATCCTTTTTTTTCATCAAAGAAATACGTTTTTCCATTTACTGTCTGCCAGGTAGTAAGCATTTTACCTTTTTCATTAAAACAGTACTTTTTCCCACTGATGGTCAGAATTCCGGCTTTGGCTGCACCGGTCTTTCCGAAATAGTACTGATTTCCTGCAGCACTTTTGTACCAGCCGGTAGCTTTTTTTCCATTCTTATCGTAATAGTACCAGCTTCCGTTTTTTTTCACAAATCCTGTCTGCTTTTTGGAAGTTGCTGCAGCCTGAACCGGTACAGAGAAACCGGAAAAGATTCCACCCTGCAGAGCCAGTGCCAGAACCAAAAGAAAAGCTGTCAAATATTAACTTTTTTTCTTCATAGTAACTCCTGTGTGTGTTTTTTTTTGTAACTGTGAAGGTTTACTTATTTTTCTCTCGTTTATTCTTTAATTCAACATATCTGTTCTTCAGGAAAATCCCTGCTTTTTTGATATATCCCCATATTATGTTTAAAATCCGCAAGAGATATTTCCATATGGTTATGACCAGTCCGGAAAGCGGATTCCATATTTTCATAAAGAAATTATTTTTTCTCGCTTCCAGTTCTTCCGGTGAAACCTTGTGTTTTTCTTCCTTGCAAAGAGGAAGTACTTCACCTGTCTGTTCATCCAGACAGTCAATATTTATATATGTCTCCTCTTCTGCCGGCATTTTTTTGTCATTAAGAGAATGATTGATCAGTCTCCAGATCAGAGCATAAAGTACGGCAAATACAGGAACTCCTGCAATCATTCCCGGAACCCCAAAGAGACCGCCCCCGATCATGATGGCAACAATAACCATAAAACTGGAAAGTCCGGTAGATTCTCCGAGAATTTTCGGACCAAGGATATTTCCATCAAACTGCTGAAGAAGCAGGATAAAAATTGCAAAATACAGACCTTTTATGGGATCTACTACTAAAATAAGCAAAATACATGGAATGGCTCCGATGTAAGGACCAAAAAACGGAATGACATTTGTCACACCGATAATTACACTGATAAGAATTGGATACGGCAAATCCAAAAGCAACATTCCAAAATAACACAAAACTCCAATAATAGCAGAATCCAGAAGTTTTCCGTATATGAAACCGCCAAAAGTCTTGTCTGTAAAACGCATAACGCGTATAAGCATATTTGCCCATTTATGAGGCAATATGGCATATACCATCATTTTGCTTTTGGCAACAAATTTCTCTTTGTCTGCAAGTACATACAAAGCTACAATGGCACCGATCAGAAAATTCTTCATAAAGATCAGGATATCAAAAATACCTGCAGAAACATTTTTGAGCATATCCTGCATCTGCGGAAGAATATCGGTAGTAAGATACTCCTGTGCTTTTACAGAATACTGGTTGATCATATCGAGCATTTCAGGATTCAGTTTCCATCCATGCTCAACAAATGAATTGAGCCACTTTTTCAATAACTTTTTACATAGTACGGAAAACTGTAAATAATACTCATGATACTTCGGATCAACTGAGGAAGCACCATCATCAGTAATGCGTAAATGATAATCCAGAACAGGAACATGGAAAAAAGGACACATCCCCATCGAATAGCCCGTTTTCCTTTTTTCTGTAACTTAATATTATGCTTTTCCAGCTGCGGATAGATCAGCTTCTGCTCAAAGAGATTGATCAGCGGACTGAGAATATAAGCAAGGATTACACCATAGATAATAGGCGCCATAATTCCCAGAAAAGTTTTGATTCCCACGATCAGGGTTTTCATGTGAAATATGCCATAATAAAACAGCATACTGGCGGCAATTACCAGAAAAGCGGTTACACCCCAGTGTAAATATCGGTTGTCCCAACGAAATTTCATAATGTCCTCCTTTTTAACATGGTATGATTATAGCATATATTTTAACAAATGTCATGAAAATTTAATATATATTAAAAAAAATTATAGCAGTCTTGTTACTGTTCATACACCACTATCCCGAGGCATACAAGCCAAAATTCCATTGCCGCAGGCAATCTGGAATGAATTGAAAAGACTGTTATAAATTCATCCAAAAACAGATACTTTACCAAGGATGTGGTAAAGTATCTGTAAAAATATAATCCTATTTATTTTTTATTGAATCAAAAATCTCAATTGCCTGAATGATTGCTTTTGCTGCACCATCAATTCCAAGTTTGCTGCTGTCTACGCAGAGATTGTAGCTTGAAGCAGCACCCCATTTCTTATTGGTGTAGTAATTATAGTAACTGGAACGGCTCTTGTCTGTCTTATTGATCATGTCTTTTGCTTCTTTTGCAGTTTTATTATGTTTCTGTGAAAGACGGTTAATCCTCCAGTCTGTATCTGCATGTACAAATACACTGAAACAGTCTTTATACTCTGACAACGCATAATCTGCACATCTTCCGACCATAACGCATGGACCTTCGGAGGCCAGTTTCTTGATTGCATCAAACTGTGCAAGAAATACTTTGTGGTTCATAGGCATATCTGTAAATCCTGAAGAAGAATAACCAAATGAGTAGGTATCCATGACCAGAGAATATAAAAAGCTGTTAGTTGGTCTTTCATCATGATTCTCAAAAAGTTCTTTGCAGATACCGCTTTCATTTGCTGCGTGTTCGAGAAGTTCTTTATCATAACATTTAATACCAAAATATTTGGCAACTTCCTGACCTATCTGTCTTCCTCCACTGCCGTACTCACGACCAATTGTAATAATTGAACTCGTACTATTCATAGTCTGCACTCCCTTCTGTTACATATTCGATAGACATATTATACAGTATTTCCAAAAAAAATGCAAACTACTTTCGTAATTTTTCTAATAATTTAACGAAATATTCAGGTAAAGGAGCTGTAAACTCCATATATTCGCCCGTTGATGGATGAACAAAGCCAAGAATCATTGCATGAAGCGTCTGTCCCTGCAGATGATAAGGATTCTTACCGGAACCGTACACTTCATCACCCAGAAGTGGATGACCGATACTTGTCATATGCACACGAATCTGATGCGTTCTGCCTGTTTCCAGACGGCATTCCACATAAGTGGCATTTTTGAAACGTTCCAAAACTTTATAATGTGTGACAGCATCCTTGCCGTTTTTATAGTTGACAGCCATCTTTTTGCGGTCAATCGGATGGCGCCCGATGGGACCTTCGATCGTCCCTTCGTCTTCTTTCAGTACTCCTGCTACGATTGCCCGGTATCTACGCCTGATAGAATGCTCTTTTAACTGTTCTGCCAGGTTGCGGTGTGCATTATCATTCTTGCATACAAGAAGTGCACCTGTGGTATCCTTATCGATTCTGTGGACAATACCAGGACGCAGAACACCATTGATCCCCGACAGATTGTCCTTACAGTGAAACATAATAGCATTTACCAATGTTCCGGAAGTATGTCCGGCACTGGGATGAACCACCATCCCCTTTGGTTTATTTACAATAAGTACATCATCATCTTCATAAAGAATATCCAGAGGGATATCTTCCGGAAGTATATCCGGCTCTTTTATGTCAGGAACTGCTACGGAGATTTCATCTCCTTCCTGAACTTTGTAGTTGGCTTTTACAGCAGAACCATTGACGGTTATTTTCTTGCTCTTTAAGCAGCTTTTGAATATAAGAACGTGACAATTCTTCGTTCATTTCAGAAAGATAGCGGTCAATCCGGATACCGGACTGACCGTCAGAAACCTGATAATTAAGAATTTCCATAATACTAATCCTTTTTTATTCTTAAGAAGTCATAATCTTCATCATTTTTGTATCTGAAACACACCAGCATAACAAGTAATATGCCACTGCATACCACATACATATCAGCTATATTAAATACCGGAAAATCAATCAGTGAAAAATAGATAAAATCCACAACATAGCCTCTGCATACTCTGTCAATAAAATTTCCAAGAGCACCGGAAACCATTACCAGTGCAGTTACTGACAGCGGCAGATAATATCTGTTTTTCGGGATTCTGGCATATACATAGATAAATACACCAAAAAACAAAAGGCACAAAATCACAAACACCGGAATTTTACCTTCAAACAATCCAAAGGCCATTCCACGATTTTCGAGATACCGTAATTGAAGAACTCCTGGAATGAGAGAGATATCAGGCTGATCTTTCAGTTGTGCCAGAACAAGAGATTTACTTCCCTGATCCAGGATTGTCAGCAAAAGGATAATAATACAGCCTCTAATCCAGTGCATACATGAAGATACGGAGGAAACAGCTGTCATACCAGAATCTCCCGGATTGCCTGGAGCAGTTCCTCATCTGTGACAGTTTTGTCTATAAAACTTTTACCGATCCCGTCCATAAGGATAAATTTAATATGACCGGCTTCCATTTTTTTGTCTTTTTTTGTTGCTGCCAGGACATCCCCGGCATTCAGTGAATCAACAGAAAGAGGAAGATTATAAGAATGGCACCCTTTTCTGATCTCTTCGTATTCTTCTTCTGTTAATAATCCCCTCTGCATGGAAAGATAAGCGGCAGCGATCAGACCGACTCCAACACACTGTCCATGAAGCAGCTGAAAGTTTTTCATTTTTTCGACTGCATGTCCGACTGTGTGACCAAGATTTAAAAGTGCACGTTCTCCTCGCTCCTTCGGATCACGCTCTACCACACCTGCCTTGATCTCACAGCATCTGCGGATCATTCTGGAAAGCATACTCAGATCCAATTTACTGATCTCAGGCTGATTCTTACATACAAAACGGAAGAACTCTTCATCGCAGATCAGTCCTGTCTTAAGAATTTCACCCATTCCACAGGTGAATTCCCGATTCGGAAGAGACTGCAGGGTACTCATATTCATATATACAAGGCGGGGCTGATGGAAAGCTCCTACCATGTTTTTGTACTGAAGGAAGTCAACACCTGTTTTACCTCCTACGCTGCTGTCAACCTGTGCCAGAAGCGTAGTAGGAACCTGGATAAAATCAATCCCTCTCAGGTAAGTGGAAGCTCCGAAACCTGTCAGATCACCTACAACACCGCCGCCCAGCGCAACCAGCAGACCTTTTCTGTCCATTTCATTCTCAATCAAAGTTTTATATAATTCCTGTACTGTATTCAGGTTTTTGTTCTTTTCACCAGCTTCAAATACAAAAGAGAATATTTCAGAGGAAATTTCCTGAAGAGCTGATTTAACTGCCTCATAATAAAGAGGTGCAACATGACTGTCTGTCACAATACAGATTTTCCGGTTTTCAAGTCCTTCTTCTCTGATCGCACCGGCAAGATCCTGAAAGTTATTTTTAAAATAAATAGGATAATGGAAATCTCCTTCCCGTTTTACAAGTAATTTCTGTTCTGCCATTTTCCTGTTCTCCTTTTATTACAAAATTTATACATAGCGCATAATACGCACACTGCAGCGTCCTTTTTTTGTCTGGTGAGAAACACCGTCAAAAATGAACCGTCCTTTCCCACGTACAGATATAATGTCACCATCTTTCGGCTCATATCCGTTGCTGGTGATCAGTTTTCCGTTGACAAAAACCTGCCCGCCTTCAATATAAGATACCATACTGCTTCTGGATGTCTTAAAAGCAAGCGAGATCAATGAATCCAGACGTACCGAAGCGCAGGTACCGCTGACAGATTCAAGGACAGGGCGTGGAAATTCATCAGAATCCTCCACTTTTGTGATCAGAATATTGGTATGACGGACCCGGCACAGATTTTCAAGAAAGAATTCCGTCATTTTATTCTGACAGAAAAAACCAGGCAGCTTTTTCCTGAACAACAATATCACCGATCACACTTCTGTCTACTCCAAGATTGAGAAGTGCACCGAGATAATCACGATGAGAAAGCTCTTCAGAGAATTTAAGAGCCTTTGGTTCAATCCTCAGACAGTCGATGGGATATTCCCATGTAAAAGCAAGAGCATCAGGATGAAATGCAACCATCTGACGCTCCGCATTCTCATAGCCTCCGGACGTCTCCATAACAATCTGGGGAAACTGATGTTTCAGGCTACTGACTATATTCTGTTCATTTAAATTAAGAAAATCCGAAAATGTAACGATATCTCTCTGCCAGGAGAGATTTGCCAATTCCCGGATTCTCTTAAGAAAAAATTCGTCTTTTTCCATCCTGGATCAATATCCTGCTCTTACAGACGGAGCAGAGCCTCCCAGAATATTCTGAAGGTCACCGGTAATATCTACATTGTACGGTCCAAGTACAAAGATATAGCTGGATACTTTCTGAAGGCTGCCGCCTAAAGAATAGCATGCACCGGATGTGAAATCGATGATCCTCTGTGCCAGTTCCACATCAATTCCCTCCAGATTCAAAATAACAGTAGAATTATCTACTAAAGTGTCAGCAATCTCACGCGTATCTTCCATAGAAGAAGGTTTGATCACACAGACTTCCATATTTGGGCCCTGATTTGATTTGCGGCTGCTTCTCATTGGAGTAATCTTGGAAGATGCTGCAGGACGTGTCTGGCGTTCGGCGCGTTCCTGTTTGACCGTAACCTTAGACGGAGCCGAAGCGGTCTGTTTTGGAGCAGATGCCTGTTTAGGAGCTGTCTTTACTGCTTTCTCTTCTACGTCATCGAAGTCATCATTATCGTCGGATTCTTTTTTCTTAGAGAATTTATCAAAAAATTTCTTCTTTGGTTTCTCATCGAAATCGTCATCGAGAAAGTCATCATCTTCTTCCTCATCTAACAGATCATCATCTAAGAATCCATCATCATCGTAATCATCGTTTAATTTGATGGCATCTAAAAATTTATCTAAAACGCCCATTTTAATCTCCAATCTTATTTTAATCTTCTTTTATTGAGTAATCTCTTTCGCCAAAGATACCCGTTCCCACGCGCACCATAGTGGCCCCTTCCTCAACTGCGACCTGATAATCATTTGTCATTCCCATACTCAGGACGCTCATATTAACATTATTAATGTTTTTGGCCGCAATGTCAACACTTAATTTCTTTAATTTTTGAAAAACTTCTCTGTTTTCTTCAGGATTTGCTACAAATGGTGCAATTGTCATAAGTCCTTTTACCTGAAGATGCTCATAAGAAGAAATTTCTTCCAGAAATGGTAATACCTCTTCGACTGAAAGGCCAAACTTACTTTCCTCTCCTGCTACATTTACTTCGATCAGAACCGGCATGCAGATATCTTTTTTTGCTGCCTCTTTTTCGATGGCCTCTGCCAGGCGGACAGAATCTACAGAGTGTACCATAGATACTTTATCAATAATATATTTCACTTTATTTCTCTGTAAATGTCCGATCATGTGCCACTGTACATCTGATGGCATCTGATCGTATTTATCTACGATCTCCTGAACCTTATTCTCCCCAAACACTCTTGCACCCGCATCATATGCTTCTTTCAGCATTTCCACCGGTTTGGTCTTACTGACCGCAATAAGAGTTACCTCTTGGGGAGAACGCCCTGCAGTATCGCAGGCCTCTTCTATATTCTTTTTCACAAGGTTTAGTTTATCAGCTAACATATTAAGCCTCCTTAATTAGTATAAAATGTCTTCTTCCTTTACTTTATCAGCGTTTCGAACAATGTGATCATATCTGGAAAGACCGTAGGTGGTGTTTTTAGATACAATAGCATATTCTTCGTTCTCATCAAGTATTTCAATACGGCGAAAAACCGCATAGCCTTTATTAATACAGTATACTCCCTCCAGGGTATCTGTCTCTCCGATCACATATTTTTCACCGGTATCCGTATTGATCAGGGCATCCCCTTCCTTAAATGAACTCTTGTCAACATAATAAATCTGAGGTTGTTCTGCTTCATCCACTGCCAGTTTGGAGACAGATGAATCATCAATGCTTGCGTAAATGCTCACATTTTTAAATGTTGTTTTATTTTTCCCCTCATAAAGGGTAAAACCTGTCTGATTATCCTGTGTAGTGGCCATTCTGGATGGAATCACATAAAAATCCTTGGTTACAATAGAGGTAAGAGGGATTTTCAGACCTACAACTGTGTTGGTTACAAGTTCAATGTCCAAAAAACGGTCAGATGCATAACGAATCAGACCTTTATTGAAATCAATCTGTCCATATTTGTCACCGTCTATGGTAATAATGGAAAAATCTCCGTTTTGTGTCATATCGTCTTTTAAAAATTTGACACGTATTGTAGAACGGTCTTTCAGTTTTTCAACCTGTCTGTCGCTCAAAGGAATCAGAAGGCTCCAGCGTTCATCTGTGATAATGGTATAAATATCATCTCCTGCTTTTACCTTGTCGGAAGTTTTCAAATCTGTTTCATGGTAAGAATTCTGATCGAAATCTTCTGCCTTTACAGCATCTACTGTTTTTCCTTCATAATTATCCATGGAATATAAAACGATACCATCAGATTGGGACTGGCAGATAGTTTGATTTCCGGGATAAATATCTGCTGTTTTGTCATTGTCACCACTGTCATTTCCTTCACCGTCCTCATCTGAAGTAAGAGGAGCAGATGAGGTATTGCCAGACTCTGCATATTGAAGGATATTTCCCTTCAGTTCATATTTAAAGCTGTAGGTGCTGTTAAATTTACTTGAACTGAATCCTTTGGAAAAACTCATCATATCAGTCCGTACCTTTGAAAGTTCTTCCGGGGCAAGAGATGCCGGAGCAGAAGCTGTTTTTGTATCACTAAGTCCGTACACCGCTCCGGAAGCGTTGATCTTACTGCCCTCCCTTGCATAATAAGTAATATAGCCTGATGAATCTGCCTTGCATAAACTTTCTTCACGTATGGCAAGACCGGTATATGTTTCGTTGCGGGATAAAGGTCCTGATGTAACCTGATAGGACTCAATATGAGTAGTTGTAAAATATAATATGGCACTGAATGCCATATATATGAATAAGATGCCAAACATGATCGTTCCGATATTCAGCCCCACGACCATGCGAAGCCTTGCCAGGATTCCCGGCATTTTTTTTGATTTATTATCAGACAATGGGATGTCTCCTTTTTGTGCAGTTCATAATCATTCTATAACTGTTCAGCGATTTCACAGTGACTGCTGAATAGTTACACCATTTTCCAAAATATTGTAACACTTTGCACATTTAAAAACAAGTTTATTCATAAAGAATTCACAATAATCGTTACTGTTCACTGGTAATATCCCGCGAGGTGTTTTTTGTGAACAAAGTTCACAGAAAACCCGAGACATACTGCGCGAATTTATGCGATTAGCATAAATTAAGTTTGCGAAGCAAACGATACTCCTTGGGCTTTGCACAAGGAGGTTCATATTTCCTGCATCGCGAAGCGTGTTGCTGAGAATGGAGTAAACAGTAACGGGAGCACATAAGTAAGAACACATTTTCAGAATATAAGTTTGCTTTTTGTCAGGAATTATGATATGATAAAAAAATCAGAAACTGTCCAGTATCTCATAGAATAGCAGACTGCTGAATGGTTATGAAGAGTGTACGAACAAAAAATAACTTAAAAAGGAGGGTATAATTATGCCATATGGAAGAATCACGCCAAAGCAGCAGGAGATTCTTGATTACATAAAGAATGAGATTTTGAACCGGGGATTTCCGCCGGCAGTTCGTGAAATCTGCGAGGCAGTCAACCTGAAATCTACTTCTTCCGTTCATTCACATCTGGAAGCACTGGAGAAAAATGGATATATCCGCAGAGATGCAACGAAACCACGTGCGATTGAGATTATTGATGACAATTTTAATCTGGTCCGCAGAGAGGTTGTGAATGTTCCCATCATAGGAACTGTGGCAGCCGGACAGCCACTTCTGGCAGTTGAGAATATTGAAGGCTATTTCCCTATCCCTGCAGAGTTTATGCCTAATTCACAGAGCTTTCTGTTGAAAGTAAAAGGGGAAAGTATGATAAACGCCGGAATTTTTGACGGAGATCAGGTTCTGGTAAAACAGCAGTCCACAGCAGAGGATGGAGATATTGTTGTTGCGCTGATCGATGACGGTGCTACAGTTAAGACTTTCCATAAAGAAAAAGGATACTATCGTCTCCAGCCGGAAAATGATACAATGGAGCCAATCCTTGTACATGAAGGTCTTCAGATTCTTGGCAAAGTATTTGGTGTGTTCCGTTTGTATGAGTAATATAACTGATACGTGAATATTAAATTTTGCGGCATTTATCAGTGTATAGTATATCAATTCAAAAAAACAACAGAGGAAATCAGGTATTTCTTGATGATGATATCTGATTTCCTCTGTATTTTATTTTGCAAATTTCACAAAGTCAGGCGGATAAAATCATCCGCCTCGCTACGCAGTTCTACACCGAATAACTGTAAATTTTTCGTTACTATTCACTGGTAATATCCCGCGAGGTGTTTTTTGTGAACGAAGGTCACAGAAAACCCGAGACATACCGCGCGACTTTATGCGATTAGCATAAAGTCTGTGCATCGCAAGCATGTTGCTGTGAACAGAGTGAACAGTAACAATTTTTTCTACTTATTTCTCAAGAAATTCATTAACGTCAAGAACCTTACCATCTCTCCAGATTCTTTCGAGGTCATAGAAAAGACGATTCTCTTCGTCAAATACGTGGACGATCATATCGCCGTAATCCATAAGAACCCAGCTGGAGTTTCTGGTTCCCTCAATCTGTTTTGCTTCAAATCCGGCTCTGCCAAGTGTTTCATCTACATTGTCAACCATAGCCTGAACCTGATTCTGGTTGGAAGCACTTGCAATTACAAAATAATCGGCAATTACAGATACTTCATGGATATCTATTACCTTAATATCTTTTCCTTTTTTCTTCATCAAGTGCGCGGCAGGCAAGTTTTGCCATTTCAAGTTCTCTGTTCATGGAAACAACCTCTCTTTCTATCTGCTTTTGTAACTGCTCAATATCTTCATGATCAACAGACTATTGAATAGCTACATATATCTTCTCTAAATAAATATTTATATCCGTAATCTGCTCTCCCTGTTATGCTGTCCCCTATATGTAAAACTCTGCCAGTCGAGACAATTTATACTCAGGATTGTCTTTTCATATGCAGATCCCTGTAATACAAGAAAGCATCTTTCGTAGCATTATCAATATCTTTCGGATTTTCCTCCAGATAAGCCAGTGTATCAGCCAAAATCTTATACATACATTCGTCAAGATCCTGAAAAGCCAGTTTACGTACAATTGCAAGATTAGGAGCTTTATCACGTTTTGGTTCAATATAATCAGCAATATAGACGATTTTTTCCAACAGTGTCATCTCCGGCTTTCCGGTAGTATGCCAGGTGATGGCAGAAAGAATATTTTCATCTGTAACATCATACTTAGCCTTAGCTACGTAAGCTCCAAGCTTGGCATGAAGTAAAAAAGGATGTTCCTGTTCGAATTCAGATACCGGAATGTGATGCTGGCTGCACATTTTCAGCTTCTTTTTGTTCGGAATACATTTTGCACAGTCATGGAGCAGTCCGGCAGTCTGGGCTGTGATCAGATCACAGTCATGAACCATGGCAAGTGCTGCACATGTAAACATAACTCCCAGCGTATGTTCATAACGATCCTCATCCAGATATTTTGCTAATTTTTTCTGCATTTTTATAAAATCATACTCTGCCATTAGAAGATCATCCTTTCTTTTCGGCCAGACTGTAAATCTGGTTTTCTCTGATATATTCAATCACCGGATCAGGAATATAGTAACGCACACTTTTATCTTCGCTGATCCAGTTTCTGAGCATTTCGCTGGACACATCAAGGTTTGTGGTATTCAGTGTCAGAAATGTGCCATTATATTTAAGCGAAAGACGGTTCATTTCTGCTTCGAGCTCTGCGATTGTGGAATGATTTCTTACAGCAGTTACCAGAATACAGTTTCTGCAGATTCTTTCCGGTTCACGCCATGTATCAAAGTCATACAGGGAGTCTGCGCCGATTATAAAATAATAATCAGTATCCGGATTCTTCTCTTTTAGCATTTCCAGTGTATGATAAGTGTAAGTATAACCATTTTCATGCATTTCAGTCAGCGACAGTTCAAAATGAGGATTTCCGGCAATCGCCCTGCGGACCATTTCAACTCTTTCTTCATCTGTGGCACGTCCCTGACGGTTCCTCTTGTGAGGCGGATTTCCGGAAGGCATGAACAGTACCTTTTCCAGTTGAAACTGTTCGTATGCTTTCTCTCCCAGAATCAGATGCCCCATATGGATGGGATCAAATGTACCGCCCATAATACCAATTCTGTGTTTGATGTCAGCCATAAAAAACTCCGTATTATTTTCTGGGTAATTCGATTTTTTTCTTTTCGTTTTTGCCTTCACGGTATAAAACAATTTTCTTGCCGATAACCTGTACGATCTGGGAACGTGTACGTTCTGCCAGAACCTCAGCCATCTGGCGTGGATCCTCCAGGCAGTTCTGAAGAACACTGATCTTGATCAGTTCTCTGGCTGCAAGCGCCTCATCTACTGCGGCTGTGTTTTCAGGAGTAAGACCACCCTTTCCAAGCTGAAGGATTGGATCCATGGTCATTGCAAGACCTTTTAAATAAGCTCTCTGTTTACTTGTCATTTTTATTTTCCTCTATTATTCTCTGCAAACGGACAGAATCATCCGTTTTACCACATCTGTTTCATTATTGAATCTATTTATAGTAATCAAAATCAAATCCGTACATACGTACAGTATCGCCTTCCTGAATGCCTGCCTTCTCAAGTTCTTCCAGGATGCCTCCCTCTTTCAGGAATTTCTGGAAGAATGCGAAACCTTTTTCGGAATCAAGATTTGTGTAGCCAAGCATTTTTTCAATCTTCGGTCCCTCGACCACGAAAATTGTCGGATCTTCAGGACTCTGCTCTACTGTATATGGAAGGTTTTCTCCGATCAACATATCTTCAGGGAAGAATTCCTGTTCAAATACTACAGGTTCCTGTGGGCAGCTGTCAAGAAGTTCTTTCACATGGAATAAAAGTTCTCTGACACCCTGACCGCTGACAGCGGAAATCGGATATACCTGAATTCCTTTTGGCTCAAATTCTGCCTTAAGTTTGTCAATCGGGCTCTCTTCGCCGTCTTCTGTATAGATACAGTCGATTTTATTTGCTGCGATTACCTGTGGTCTTGCAGCAATTTCCGGATTATAAGCTTCCAGCTCTTTATTAATCTTGTAAATATCATCGATTGGGTCACGTCCCTCTGTAGATGCTGCATCTACAATGTGGATAATGACTCTGGTACGTTCAATGTGGCGGAGGAACTCATGTCCAAGTCCCACACCTTCGGAAGCACCTTCGATCAGACCGGGAATATCAGCGATCACAAAACCACCGTTTTCAGTATCTACAACACCAAGATTTGGGCTCAGGGTTGTAAAGTGATAGTTGGCAATTTTCGGCTGTGCGTTGGTAACACGGGAAAGGAATGTGGACTTTCCGACATTCGGGAATCCAACCAGACCTACATCTGCGATTACTTTCAGCTCCAGAAGAACTTCCAGTTCCTGCGCAGGCTGTCCTGGCTGTGCATATTTCGGAACCTGCATGGTTGCAGTCGCATAATGCTGGTTTCCTTTGCCACCTCTTCCGCCTCTTAATACAATCTGGCGTTTATTTTCACCGGACATATCAGCAATTACTTTACCGGATTCTGCATCCATGATAACAGTTCCTTCCGGAACTTTTAATACAACATCTTTTCCATCGGCACCATGGCAGCGTTTTTTGCCGCCTTCCTGTCCGTCTTCTGCTTTATATTTTCTTCTGTGTCGGTAGTCGCCAAGGGTGTTCTGGCCTTCATCTACCTCAAATATCACGTCTCCTCCACGACCGCCGTCGCCGCCGTCAGGACCGCCATTCGGAACATATAATTCTCTGCGGAAACTTACATGGCCGTCGCCGCCTTTACCGGAGCGGATATAGATTTTCGCTCTGTCTGCAAACATATGACACACCTCTGTCCTTTACTAATGATTATTTCGTAATAGTAATCTTCTTAAATTAATGCATTTGAGACCGTTCAGCAGGATTTCGCACTCTGATGAGTCGGACCAATATGCATTATTTACATGGATTGCTATGGTTTCTTTTATATCATATAACTCTTTTAATCTATAGCAATTCTACTATAAAAGAAAGGCTCCAAACCCATATTAGATTTGAAGCCTTCGCTTAACCAGATTATTCTGCTTCTACTGGAACGATAGAAACCTGTTTCTTATCGCGTCCTTTTCTGGTAAATCTTACGACACCATCTTTAAGTGCGAATAAAGTATAATCTTTACCGCAGCCTACGTTCTCACCAGCATGGATCTTAGTTCCGCGCTGTCTGTAAAGAATATTTCCAGCTTTAACAAACTGTCCGTCTGCTCTCTTCGCACCTAATCTCTTGGATTCGGAATCACGACCGTTCTTTGTAGAACCAACTCCTTTTTTATGTGCGAATAACTGAAGGTTCATTTTCATCATGTTGTTACACCTCCTTGACTTTTACTGTCAAATATCGATTGTTATAACTATGTTCAATTTCTGTTAATCCGAGAATCAGCGAATCCATGAGAAGGGTTCCCCTCTCAGTAACCGGAGCCGTAAAATGAAAAGATACATAGCCGTCATCTTCCTGCACTTCGAACTGATCATCTGTAAATGTCTCAAGAGAATTTACAGTATTGATCACCAGTACAGAGACAGCAGCACAGACAATATCCTGTCCTTCCTCTGCATATCCGGCGTGACCTTTCGAAACAAATTCCAGATAATTTCCATTTCTCTTCTTAACTGTAATTGTAATCATAATGACACCAGATTAACCGTTAATCTTTTCGATTTTTACTTTAGTGTACTGCTGTCTGTGACCGTTTTTCTTGTGATATCCAGTTTTTCTCTTGTATTTGTAAACGATAACTTTTTTTGCTTTACCGTTCTCAACTACAGTAGCGGTAACACTGGCATCTTTCACATCTTCACCAGCTTTTAATCCGTCATTGCTTACTGCAATAACATTATCAAAAGTAACAGTTTCACCAGCTTCAACACCGAGTTTCTCAACTCTGATTACGTCGCCTTCAGCAACTTTGTACTGTTTACCACCTGTTGCAATAATTGCGTACATCTGTGGCACCTCCTATAATCTTTACTCGCCAGATATGGTGACCTTTCGGTGCTTGTACCTCTCTGTGCGGCATCTCATTTATAATAGCGGACAAAATTCGATTTGTCAATAAGTTTTTTTCAATTTCTTTGAATTTTTTTCTTTTATTTTACAGGTACAATTTCAATCCGGTATCCGTCAGGATCTGTGATAAAATACAAACTGCAGAGCAGTTATTCAGTTACGGAAAAATATCGATGAAAATTGCAGATGCTCGTTTAGTTTACATAATTATTTTATGGCAAACTATAATTCTCTGATTTCCTCAATCACAGGTTTTCGCACTTTCTTTCTGGTAAGTTCCAGGATGTGCAGTGGAGTGATGTCCACTGCTTTTGCCTTTACCGGATCTTTGCGCAGATATTTCTGCAGGACATGGAACAGTTCATCCTGATGATCCTGATTTTCCATATTAATAAAATCAATCAGAATAATTCCGGACAGGTTTCTGAGACGTAACTGTCTGGCAATTTCCTTTGCTGCCTCCAAATTGATTTTTCGGTAAGTTTCCTGCATTTTCTTTTTGCCTGTAAACTTTCCGCTGTTTACATCAATGGATACGAAGGCTTCTGTCTGCTGGATTACCAGAAATCCACCACTGTTCAGCCAGACTTTCTCATGCTGGATTTCTTCTAAGACAGTTTCCAGGCGATAAAGTTTGTAAAGAGGGAGAAGTTTATCATCATAAAACCGCAGCTTCTCTTTTTCCTCCGGGCTGTTACTGTTAAGATAGTCAGAAATCTGTCGGTATATCTCAGGGATATCTGTTATGATCTCTTCCAGGTTCCGGCTATTGGCGTCGCGGACTGCAGAGATATAAAAAGGCTCTGTTCTATATACGCAGCTGAAACAGGTACGGGATCTTCCGTCTACAGCAGCCTTATGATACAGGCCCTTCAGGTATTCCAGTTCTTTCAGTATTTCTTCTTTTGATGCATCTGCTGCATTTGTACGAACGATGATACCAAACTCTTTATCCGGGCGGTTAACTTCTGCTTCCATCCACTTACTGATACGGCTTCTGTCATCATTGGAAAGTTTGGAAGACAGACCAAATTTCTTATCGCCGGTTGTAAGAACCAGATATTTGCCTGTAAAATTCAGATTCGTGGTTACAGCCGGTAGTTTTCCCTTCATTGCTTCCCGGCTGATCTGCACAAGGATTTCATCTCCTGCCTTTAATGGGCGGTCACCTTTTTTTACAGAAGCATAAATCGCATTTGGAGCATCTGAAAGCTGCAGGTAGCATTTTTCCCCGGCAGAAATCTGTACGAATGCAGCACCGATATTGGCAGCTATATTCTCTATCTGTCCAACATAAATATTTCCAAGAGAAGATTTTTCCCCAACAGGTTCGAAGCGCAGTTCCATTACTTTACCGTCTTCTTCATACGCACATACATAGCATGGAATCTGCCGGATATTCATTTGGGTAATAATCAGTTTACTCAACTTCTTCACCCAGTGCTTCCAGAGTTACAAATTTATGTTCTTCATCTGTTCCTTTATCTGCGTATACTTCCAGACGTTTGATGGAATAAGCAAATTCCGGAAGTTCTATGCCAAGCCATGAGAAGAATGTATCTGTTACCAGTTCCGGTTTTGTGTAATTGGCACTTGCGGAAGCAAGCATCATAAAGATCTTATCTCCCTGAAGTTCCATCTTATAGATAAACGGGCGAATATCAATTTCCTTTTCGCTTCGTTTGGTCTTTTTCATTACTGTGATCTCCGGCTGCGCCAGGAAATCACTGATTTTATCTTTCCAGGAAATTTCAGGCTCTTTTCCCGGACGAAATTCTACATAATAATCGGCTGCTGCCACCAGTGACATTGCCTTACCCGCCTTTCCGTCCTCAACCTGACGGGTACTCAGTACATGTACCCCTTCTACCATCACTGCATCCAGACGTCGTGTGATCTCTGAGGTAGGAACTGTCTCTGCCAGCTCCAGATCAAAGTACTCACCCAGACTCTCAGTACCAACACCAAGTGGTGCTGCAAAAGACATGATCATGTGAGGACTGAAACCACCTGAAAAAGCAACAGGAAGATTTGCCCTGCGGATGGCTTTCTGGAAATAACGCATGGTATCCAGATGTCCCACAAATTTAACAGGACCCTCTTTGCTGAATTTAATTCTTACCTTCATAACATACACCTCCGCCATAACGCATAGCACCGCAGCCTGAACATTTCTGACGGCAGTTGGGTGTTACGGTTTCTTTCTTTGCCTGTTCCCATTCGTGGATCAGGAACTTTTTGGTCACTCCTGCATCAATGAAATCCCATGGAAGGATCTCGTCTGTAGAACGTTCGCGGAGTGTATAGAAATCAATGTCTGTATTGGTTTCTGCAAAAGCTTCTTTCCATATGTTATAATCAAAACTCTCTGACCAGGCATCATAGATTGCACCTTTTTCGTATGCTTTCAGAATAACCTGCGCACAACGGCGGTCACCTCTGGCGAGGAAGCCTTCAAGGATCGTGACATCCGGCTCATGCCAACTGTAGCGGATACTTCTCTGGTTTACCTGTGCGCGGATCTCACTTTTTTACGACCTTTGCTTTTTCCACGAAATCTTCTTCTCTGTACATGCCTGCCCACTGGAATGGAGTGAATGGCTTTGGTACAAAGAATGAAGTACTTACATTTACCTGAACCTTACCTTTTCGCTGCTCCTTTGGAACTTCTTCGTAATAGGTTTCTGCGATCTTCTGTGCAAGATGAGCAATGCCCTTCATGTCCTCCTCAGTTTCTGTAGGAAGACCAAGCATAAAGTAAAGCTTTACCTGATTCCATCCGCCCTTAAATGCCTCACCTGCACCATGAAGAATCATTTCTTCTGTCAGACCTTTATTGATAACATTACGCAGACGCTGGGAACCGGCTTCCGGTGCGAAAGTAAGGCTGCTCTTCTTTACATCCTGTACCTTGCTCATAACATCCAGCGCAAAGGCATCAATACGAAGGGATGGCAGAGAGATATTGACGGCATTGCCATGGAATTCTTCAATCAGGAAGTTGACCAGCTCTTTCAGTTCAGAGTAATCACTGGAGCTTAGAGAACTTAAAGAAATTTCCTCATGTCCTGTATTCTGAAGCATTTCCCTTGCACTTGCCTTTAATTCCTCTACATCACGCTCTCTTGTAGGACGGTATATCATACCTGCTTGACAAAAGCGGCATCCGCGGATACATCCACGCTGGATCTCCAGGGTAACACGATCCTGAGTAGCTTTGATAAAAGGTACAACAGGAGCTTTGATTGCGCGGTAATCCTTTGTAATATCAGTGATCAGCTGTTTACAGACTTTCTCAGGTATCCCTTCTTTAACTGGTGTAAAGGAGGCAATTGTCCCATCTTCTTTGTATGATACATTATATAAAGAAGGAACATAGATCCCGGGGATTTGGGATGCTGCAAAAAGGAAATCTTTTCTTGATCCGCCTGCTGCCTTGTTTGCCTTATATACATCAAACAGAGCATCATAGACAGTCTCACCCTCACCAATATAAAACATATCAAAAAATTCAGCAATCGGTTCAGGATTGTATGCACATGCACCACCGCCGATCACGATAGGGTCATCTTCTTTTCGATCTTTTGCCAGAAGTGAAATATGGCTCAGATCCAGGATCTGAAGTACATTGGTATAACACATCTCATATCCAAGAGTAATACCAAGGAAATCAAACTCCTTTACAGGCTCCTGGGATTCCAGGGCAAAGAGAGGAATATGTTCCTCACGCATGATCTTATCCAGATCCATCCACGGAGAAAAGACACGTTCACACCAGACATCTTCACGTTCATTGAACATGTTGTAGAGGATCATCATGCCCAGATTGGACATGCCGATCTCATAGACATCCGGAAAGCACATGGCAAAACGGATGTCAACTTTATTTTTATCTTTCATTACAGAATTGACTTCTCCGCCAATATAACGGGCAGCTTTGTCAACCTGCATTAATATTTCATCACTTAATGCTAATTTTCTCATTCTTTTCCTTTCACATTTTGTCGCTATTTACCAAATACAAAACTTTTTCTGTTTAGATTTGGATAGCGTCTTTTTTTCTGAATAAGTGGGAAAAACAAGGCTCATTTTTGAACCTGTTTTTACCCCGAAAACGGCATTTGGTCACTGCGGTACCGGCTGTGGTATATGCCGTTAATCATTTTATTATAATACAGGTCATTTCAGAAATTCAAGAGAAATCGTGTGCTTTTGTGGAAATGGTGAAAATTGTCTGCTGTCACTCCTTTTTTACAAGTATTCTTTTTTTTCAATACTAATATGTCATATTTTTTGTTTCTGTCAAAAAATGTCGGGGTACTTGTTTCTTTGTGGTTTATCTGCTTTCCTGGAAAACCCTTTCTTAAATAACCATTCTTAAAAATATTACATATTAAACGCGTAAGTATTCTATAAATATATTTCTTTGTATGGACATCCACCTTACAGGATTAATATGTCATTTTTTTAGAATTTTGTCAAAAATTTTTCATAAAAAGATCAGATTCTGAGCGAAAATCGGACAATATATAATTGAAAGACAATTAAACGCTCAGC
>ENA-OQKV01000261-OQKV01000261.1-human-gut-metagenome-genome-assembly--contig:-NODE-261-length-21874-cov-4.018945_pt1 | contig 21874 bp, 18 predicted proteins | sample MGYA00242655_ERZ504811 | MGnify/ENA primary metagenome ERZ504811 (study PRJEB26092, sample SAMD00036406) | human gut metagenome | host: Homo sapiens | study: EMG produced TPA metagenomics assembly of...
CTATCTTATCTTTGAGATTCCATCTATAAAATTATTTATATGGCTAATTTCTATTTTTAAACGCTATTTTTTCCCTTTTAGAAAAGGAAAAGTGATGACCATATGTATTGTTTAAAAACGCCAGTGGAATAACTCCACTGACGCCTTACAAATACTATTTATTTTCTTTTGTTATTATTTATTGATAACCTTCGGTTCTTCTGTGAATGAATAAAAAGTTCCACATTCCTGCACCATTCGCTCCCAAAAGTCCCCAAACGCCGGGAGTTAATGTCAGATCGACATCATTTACTGCTGTTTTGTCTTTGAACTGCTTGCTTAAATGCTCTATTTTCAGTTCCATGCTTACACTCCTTTCTTTTGCTTCAGCTGAACAATAAAAAGCCCTTGTTCGATAATCATTGTACCGAACAATGGCTTTTCAATCTCAAAAATCACACGCTTAAATTCCTAAGTAATTTCTAAGATCACATTCTTATTTTCCTAAACGGAAAGGGGTAATGTAATCACAAAGTCTATGGTTTCGTTTTGACTGGATGCAGTAATCTTTCCACCATGTAAATGTATAATTTCTTCAGCAATAGACAGGCTAAGTCCCGCACCACCTGTATTAGAAAACCAAGCATCCTCCAAACGATTGAATTTTTCAAACATACTGTTAAGCTGTTCCTGTGGAATTGTTTTTCCACGATTTTCAAAGGTGATCTGAATACCATGTTCTAACCGTTTGGCGGATATATTTCATCTATCACCTGTGCAATCAAACAATGGTATAAACTAGCAATGATAGATATAGGCGCACTTTAAGGCGCTTTTCTATTGCCATTTCTTTATTCGACATGAATACACCTCCTACCGATTAGTAAATAGAATAAAGCTAAGCAGGACAATCACGACAACACTTACTATGCCTACCAGAATGGAAAACAGTCTGTTTGCTTTTATTCTATTTCCGATTAACCGAGCCACCATCAAATATACAATAAGCCCCAAAAGGCCGCCTGCTGTATTTGTGAGTACATCGGTAATATCAGAACGTCCGATTGCTAAAACATATTGCGTGGTTTCCAACAAAAAACTGGTTCCTGCAATCATCATTATCTTCGCATATAGTTTTACTTTTGGCATCAGCATTTGATTTTCTTTTTATAGCGTACCCCTTTCTCTTAAATTTTGTAGCCAACACCCAAAATCGTTTTAATATACTGCAGAGTATTGTAAGTATCTTTCAGTTTCTCACACAGATGCCGGATATGCACAGTAATTGTGCTGCTGTTTTTAGAGTAGTATTCATCTTTCCAAACTGCATGAAACAGTTCCTCAATACTTACAACATTCCCAGGCAGAGGAAGTTGACCTCTTTTCCGATGATGAAGTCGAAGATGGCACACAGCCGATTTCACATGAGGATTACGAGCGACTTATCAAATATCCGGAAAAGAAAAACGGGATTCCGCAAGACTTCTCGATAAAGTAGCAAGCAATGCTTAAACAAAAATTTCCCTTATTTCCCTTGCGGATTCCGCATAAGGGCAAAAATAAGGGAAACTACATATCATTTCACTATCTGATGGGCTGAAAAGCCTGTAAAATAAGGAAAGTTCAGGAAATCTCTCCACAAATTTTATCGATTAAGTATCCCTTTCAAATACTGCCCAGTATAAGATTCCTCAACCTCGCAGATCTCTTCTGGTGTCCCTGCTGCAACAACTGTTCCACCGCCTGATCCACCTTCTGGTCCCATATCGATAATATAATCCGCAGTCTTGATCACTTCCAGATTATGCTCGATCACGATCACAGTATTGCCACCTTCTGTCAGTCTTGCAAGGATATCCACCAATTTGTGAACATCTGCAAAATGAAGTCCTGTCGTTGGCTCATCCAGGATATAGATGGTCTTTCCTGTACTTCGTTTGCTTAATTCTGCTGCCAGTTTGATCCTCTGTGCTTCTCCCCCTGATAATTCTGTGGATGGCTGTCCTAATCGAATGTATCCTAATCCAACATCTCTTAATGTCTCCATCTTACGGCTGATCGATGGAATATTAGAGAAGAAATCACATGCTTCTTCCACTGTCATATTCAGAACATCATAAATACTCTTTCCCTTGTATTTAACTTCAAGTGTTTCTCTATTGTATCGTTTTCCATGACATACTTCACAAGGGACATACACATCTGGTAAAAAGTGCATCTCAATCTTGATGATCCCATCTCCTGCACAGGCTTCGCATCGCCCGCCTTTCTTGTTGAAACTGAATCTTCCTTTATTGTATCCTTTTGCTTTTGCATCTTTTGTCATCGCAAACAGATCTCTGATCTGATCAAAGACTCCTGTGTAAGTTGCAGGATTGGATCTTGGTGTTCTTCCGATCGGTGACTGATCGATCGCTATGATCTTATCTAACTGGTCAAATCCTTCGATGTCTTTGTGTAGTCCTGGTTTCGTCTTAGCCCTGTTTAGTTCTTTTGCCAGACGTTTGTATAAAATCTGATTGACTAAAGAACTCTTTCCTGATCCAGAAACTCCTGTTACACAAGTGAAAATTCCAAGTGGGATTTCTACATCAATATTCTTTAAATTATTCTCCTGTGCCCCGACTACTTTTAGGAATCCTGATGGTTTTCTTCTGACTTGTGGTACTGGAATCTTGATCTTTCCGCTTAAATAAGCTCCTGTGATGGATTTCTTATTCTTCATGATCTGTTTTGCAGTTCCCGTTGCAACAACTTCTCCACCATATTCTCCTGCTTTCGGTCCGATATCTACAATATAATCTGCTGCCAGCATCGTATCTTCATCATGCTCTACAACGATCAGTGTATTTCCTAAATCCCTTAGATTCTTAAGTGTACGGATCAGTTTGTCATTGTCTCTCTGGTGAAGTCCGATACTTGGCTCATCTAAGATATAAGCTACTCCAACTAATCCAGAACCAATCTGTGTTGCCAGACGGATTCGCTGTGCTTCTCCACCAGATAATGTTCCAGTAGCCCTTGATAACGTCAGATAATCCAGTCCTACATCATTTAAAAATCCGATTCTTGCCTTGATTTCTTTTAAAACCTGTTCTCCGATCAGTTTCTGGCGTTCACTCAATTCCATCGTCTCTAAAAATGAAACCATTTCCCCGACTGACATATCACACATCTCTGCAATATTCTTATCTGCAACCGTTACCGCCAGTGATTCCTGCTTTAATCGCTGTCCATGACATTCATCGCAAGGTGTGATCGTCATAAATGTCTCGTATTCTGTTTTCATATTCTGAGATGCCTCACGATATCTTCTTCCAACATTCTTGATGATCCCTTCAAATGCCACATCATAAACACCTTCACCTCTCTGCCCTTTATAATAGACTTTAACTTCTCTGCCACCAGTTCCATACAATAAAACATCTTTGACTTCCTGTGGATAATCTTTAAATGGTGTTTCCAGATCAAAATGATATTCCCTTGCAAGTGCATCTAAGATTGCTCTTGTATAACTCTTCTTATCCGTTGATGATTGCCATCCAAAGACCTGGATCGCCCCTTCTGCAATACTTAACTTCTGGTCAGGGATCATTAAATCCACATCAAATTCCATCTTATATCCAAGTCCATGGCATACCGGACAAGCTCCAAATGGATTATTGAAGGAAAAACTTCTTGGCTCTACTTCATCAATACTGATATCACAGTCAGGGCAAGAAAAACTCTGGCTGAAATTCAAGGTTTCTCCACCGATCACATCAACCATCATCAATCCATCGGCTAGATTTAAGGTTGTCTCAATAGAATCTGTTAATCGTTTTTCAATCCCAGGTTTGATCACTAAACGATCCACCACGATCTCAATGTTATGTTTCTTATTCTTCTCCATTGGAATATCCTCTGACAGATCATAAACATTGCCATCGACTCTGACACGAACATATCCACTTTTCTTCGCATTCTGGAAAACCTTTGCATGTTCTCCTTTTCTTCCACGAACGATCGGTGCCAGAAGCTGAATCCTTGTACGTTCTTCTAACTGCATCAGACGATCTACCATCTGATCTACAGTCTGCTTACTGATCGGTTTCCCACACTTTGGACAATGTGGGATTCCGACTCTTGCATACAGTAATCGAAAATAATCATAAATCTCTGTCACAGTTCCTACTGTAGATCTTGGGTTTCTGTTTGTTGACTTCTGATCAATAGAAATCGCAGGAGATAATCCCTCAATGCTGTCTACATCCGGTTTCTCCATCTGCCCCAAGAACTGTCTTGCATAAGAAGATAACGATTCCATATATCTTCTCTGTCCTTCTGCATAAATCGTATCAAATGCCAGAGAAGATTTTCCAGAACCACTCAGCCCTGTAAATACAACAAACTGGTTTCTCGGCACTTCCAGATCTATGTTCTTTAAGTTATTCTCTCTCGCACCTTTGATGCGGATCATCTCTTTCTTCATTGATAAGCTCCTAATTCTAATCTATCATCAGTTTTAGTATTTCTTCTTTTAATCGTCATATTCCTGATATGCGATCTTGAATTCTTTCAATTCATCTCTAAGCTGTGCAGCCAATTCGAAATTTAATTCTGCTGCTGCCTGATTCATCTTCTTACTTAATCGCTCGATCACTTCTTTTAATTCTTTCTTAGACATGGATTCCATATCTTTTTCATATCCACCTGTTTCCTCTTCATGTTCATCTGATATCTTGATTAGATCTCTGATATCTTTCTTGATCGTCTGTGGCGTAATCCCATGTTCTTTGTTATATTCATCCTGAATCTCACGTCTTCGTTCTGTCTCCGTGATCGCTGCATGCATGGAATCTGTCATATTATCTGCATACATAATAACATGTCCTTCACTGTTACGTGCTGCACGCCCGATCGTCTGCACAAGAGATGTCTCAGAACGCAAGAATCCCTCTTTATCTGCATCAAGAATTGCAACCAATGTAATCTCTGGAATATCCAGACCTTCTCTTAACAAGTTGATTCCAACCAATACATCAAAAACTCCCATTCTCAAATCTCTTACGATCTCAATTCGCTCTAATGTATCAATATCTGAATGTAGATATTTTACCCGGATACCAACTTCACGCATATAATCAGTTAATTCTTCCGCCATTCGCTTGGTCAGTGTTGTGACAAGTACTTTATTGCCTTTGTCTGTCTCTTTATGAATCTCTCCTAACAGATCATCAATTTGTCCTTCCACCGGACGTACATCGATTGCTGGGTCTAGTAAACCTGTTGGTCTGATGATCTGTTCTGCCCTTAATAATTCATGCTCTTCTTCGTATTTACCAGGTGTTGCAGATACAAATAACATCTGATCGATCTTCTGTTCAAATTCACCAAATTCCAAAGGACGGTTATCTTTCGCAGAAGGCAAACGAAATCCAAAATCTACTAACGTTGACTTTCTGGACTGATCTCCTGCATACATTCCACCGATCTGTGGTACAGTGATATGCGACTCATCAATGATCATCAAAAAGTCATCCCCAAAGAAATCAATTAACGTACTTGGCGGCTGTCCTGGTTCTAATCCTGCTAAATGTCTGGAGTAGTTCTCAATCCCAGAACAAAATCCTGTTTCTCTTAACATTTCAATATCAAAATTCGTTCGCTCTGCAATTCTCTGTGCTTCGATCAGCTGATCATGTTCTTTAAAATATGTCACCTGCTCAGCAAGTTCTGCCTTGATTCCTTTGATCGCACGTTCAATCTGTTCCTGTGGTACAACATAATGTGATGCCGGGAATATTGCCACGAAATTCAAACTTCTCTTTACTTCACCTGTTAAAACATCAAATTCCACAATACGATCGATCTCATCTCCAAAAAATTCAACTCTGACTGCATCTTCAAATGTAGAAACCGGAAGGATCTCCAACACATCCCCCTTAACTCTGAAAGTACCTCTCTTAAAGTCAAGTTCGCTTCTTACATACTGAATATTGATCAGGTCATCGATCACCTCGTCTCTGTCCTTTATCATCCCTGGTCTCAAAGAGATCATCATCTCTGAATAGCTTTCTTTGCTACCAATTCCATAAATGCAGGAAACACTAGATACAACGATCACATCTTTTCTCTCGATCAATGCTGCTGTCGCGCTATGTCGTAATTTATCAATCTCATCATTGACCGATGAATCCTTCTCTATATAAGTATCGGTAGATGGAACATAGGCCTCTGGCTGATAATAATCATAATAGGAGACAAAATATTCCACGGCGTTATGTGGAAAAAACGCCTTAAACTCACTATATAACTGTGCTGCTAACGTCTTATTATGTGCCAAGATCAATGTCGGTTTATTCAAATTCTGTATAATATTCGCCATTGTAAATGTCTTACCTGAACCAGTCACTCCAAGAAGCGTCTCAAACTGATTCCCATCTTGAAATCCTTTGGTCAGCTTCTCGATCGCCTGTGGCTGATCCCCAGTTGGCTCATATTCTGATACTAATTCAAAATGATCCATATAACTTCTCCCTTATGAAATATCTCTTATCTTTTCATCTATGCATGATTCTGACTGCTCCCACGGGCAAGCCCGTGGGGTTCTGATTGCCAAGTGTAGCTTGTAATCGTACACCATTTTCAGGCTTTGGAGTTACAAGTGTAAATCTGTTTGAATCAGGACTTTTATTACCAAGCAGTCCTACGACCACATTAGCGGTAAATTTCTGTCTTACGACAAGGAAGTACAGTCAATCTCCCTAACATTTAGTTGTTAAGCTACTTTAATTCCACTGTTTAGTATTTTGATATGATTAGCCTTAATCCATGCAATTAGGGCTTTTTCTTTGTCATAGCACCTGCCGAAATCTGTAATACATTTATCTTTGTCTATATCCTGCGTTCTGTAGTCGTAACAATAGAGCAAAAATGATGAATACCAATCTCTTTGTACCAATGTTCCGTCTCGAAGTCTGTAGAGCCTATCAGACAGCTTTTTCTTAATGTAGTCATCTGCCGTGTGGTCGTATTGGCTTGCCCTATAATTATTCGGAACTTCTATATATGCGCCGCCTGTGACTTTGAATTTCTTTTCAATAGTAGTTTGAAATCCAGACGGACAACGATTCTTTATAGATTTGCCAAAGCGCTTTTTCTTATTAAATTTGCCTTTGCTATTAACAGTAGTCTTCTTAGCCCGTTTCATCAGCTTGCTTGCATTTTTAGGTTCTGTGACGAATGTATCTCCAAGACTTCGCAGATAGTTAGCATCTTCGTTTATTGCAAGCTGTCTATTTACTGCATTTATACGGCATAATTCAGTGTGTTTGGCTTTCAGCTTCTTGTAGCGATCAGAATATTTCCAAGTCTTTTTACCTTTCTTGATAGTGCCGTCAGGATTGTAATTCTGTGGATTGGTTGCCCGTCTACTCCTGTCCATAGCACGATAATATAAGCGTTCCTTGCGTTCAGAAGTCTGTATGCTGTTGCCACGCTCTGAAAGGTTCTTCAGTCCGACTTCAGTATCAGAAGTATAGGCAACTGTCTGCGTTCCTATATCAGCACCTATCATGCCTTTACCGTATTTATGTCTTGGATTGCCGAATCTATCATATTTAGACTTAGCTTTGCCTTCTATTGTCAGATGCAGATATACTCTGTACTTACCTCTTATCAACCTTGGAACAAGAGTAGCATAGCAAGGTCTATAAGTATCTATACAACAGGCTTCTTCTATAAGCGTATTGACAGCATCAGCATCCATCTTGTCAGGATTCTCAAGATAAGACAAAACGGCGTTAACTTCATCAGACTGAAACCTGTCGTTGACTTGAATCCCGAATTGCATCTTTCTAAGTTTGAATCGAAGTTTCCCATCCTCAACAAACATCGGAATACCACGATTTATCTGTTTTGCTCTGATGCATGGTAATTCTCCGTATTTTGAGAAATGTGTGGTCTTACCGTTATCATAAAGGCATTTTTCCATACCTCGCCATATATCTTCGGCTTTTGTGAGAGCAAACACCGCATCTATACTGTATTTCTTGCCTATAGGAATCATAGATGTCCTGCAAAAATCCCATGTAACATCATAAGATTTCTGCATATCATTGAGCTGATTAGCGAGAGCTTTACGTTTGTCCTTATCCTCAGTATTGCCGTACAGTTTTAGTAGTTTACGATATTTCTTGGTACGCATGAGTTGGTCGTAATTCTTTCTCATAAGACGAACAAGCTCGTTGCCAGCTTTGCGGATTTTATCAGAAAGAGCCACGACTTTCAGGACATCAGGATAAGGCATATCAGTTTCTACAACTAAGATATGCCTCTCAGAAAGTTTATGATATTGTTTCAGAAGTTTCTTGTATTCTTCGTCACTCATGATCTTTCTGTTCCTCGATGTATTTCTTTACTGCAGCTTCACTTATATGACCTACGGTAGATACAAAATATCCTCTTGACCATAATACTCCACAACGAGAGTAGAACTGTTTTAATTGTGGATATGCCTTGAACATTTCAATTGCACTGATACTTTTCAATGTTCTTCTGCATTATTACAGATCTTGTCAAATATATTGATACAGACCTGTTTTTCTTCTGTTAATCCACTTAAAACATTTTTTGCAAACTGTTTTTGTGCGTTATGTCCTGCTTCTATGATCAGTTCTGCCTTATCTAACAAAATAATTTCAATATGCTTTTTATTGTCTTTACTTTGTATTTTTTCAACAAGTCCTTTGTTTTCCAATTTCTTTAACGAAGTTGAAACATGGGATATTGTTGATTTTCTGATCTTTACTATTTCTGCTTTGTCAACCATTTATGACATTATACCCAGTGAAGTGAACTACATCGGTAATTGAATTACCGAGCATCAGATATATATGGCTTCGCCATACAGATTCTGGGTGCGTCCATGACACCTTTACTGCTACCTTTTTGAGGTTACACAGCTACTTTTATGATCAGGAATGAATTAAATTTTCCTTCATACACATAGTGTACCACATCTCCAAGAAAAGAACAAGTGTTCTATTTAAAAATTCAAAAAAGAGGAGACGTTAAAGTCTCCAATGTAACCTGTGGTTACGCGCTTTCATCTGCGGCAATTGAATTACCGAGGATTCCCGCTTTTTATCCTAAAAAATTTAGAAACATTCCCCACCGGGTGCACATTAAATAAAGAAACGCTAGTTTTAACAACTGTCTAAACTAGCGTTTCTTTATTTAAAACTTGTCTTATCGAAACTATTTAATCTTCTGACAAATTTCAATCACTTCTCCACAAGCACTTTCAATCTTGAAGCAGCGAGATCCTTTTTCCCAGAAGTTAAGGCTTGTCTCAATTCCGTCTGATACGATCTTATATCCGTTTACTTTGCAATATTCATAATCTTTTTCAAGATCAGATGAGCGATATGCGATATGGTCGATTCTTGTTGTTGCACCTCCTGGAAGCTGGTCTCTCTGAGAGATTTCATACATTTTTCCATCCTGAGGATTCTCAAGGAAATATACATTTCTTCCGCCCATTCCAGGGAATTTTCCTGCAACTTTAAATCCTAATTCTTCCTGATACCATTTTGCGTTTAATTCTACATCAGAGCAATGAAGTCCGATATGATCCATAGGTAAATTTAACATTTGTTTGACTCCTTTTTTAGGTGATTTTATTGTTTTATACGTTTTGTTTTATAATACAGTTCTTTCTCCTGTCACGATCTCTTTTAAGCTGTCAACGATCTTGTCTGCGTCTTCCATCGTTGTTCCTGCTTTCAATGAGAATGAAACGGATTCTGCACTTTCAGCTTTACTTCTTCCGATTGCTGCAAGAATGTTAGAATTTGTTCCGATTCCTGCTTCAATTCCTTGTTCTTTCAAAGCTTTCTGTACAACTGCTGCAGATACATTTTTGATTCTGATATTTAAATGATTGGTCAGATGATGATCTTTGTGTCCATTCAATTCTACATCTTCAATCTCAGCAAAAATACGTTCACACATATGATTTCTGACTGGACGGATTTCTTCCATAAATGTTGTTGCCTTTGCTGCTAAACTTTCTGCAATATCTGACATCACTGTTAATGTTTCTTCGCTTAATGCAGTTTCTGACACATATTCTCCAGCTCCTGTGCTCTTTCTTACATATAAAAATCCTGCATTTTCAGGACCTCCAAAATAAGATGCATCTGCTGTCAGCATATCAATATGACTTCTTTCTACATTGATCGGCATTTTTCCAAATGCAAATGCTGCATCTGTGTGGAAGATCACACCTTTCTCTGATGTCATTGTTCCGATTCCTGTAAATGGCTCAGAAGTTCCTGTCTGGCAGTTTGCTGCTGTCACTGAAATCAGTTCTGTGTTTTCTTTCAGTTCATTTTCGATCATTGCTACTTCCACACGGCCGGTTGTGATCGGATCTAAATATGTCACAACAGCATCTTTTCGTTCTAGTCTGGAACATTCATCCAATACTTCTGGATCTTCCATCGTCGTGATGATCACATGAGGACGTGCTTTTTTTGATGCTTTCACTACAGCTTTTAAAGCTTTTAAGTGTCCATCTGCTCTTCCTGATGTGAAATAAATCTCTTCCGGTGTCGCTCCGATGGATGCAGCAATCTTTTTACGTGCTTCGCTCTCGCAATTTTCCTTGCTCATCTTTGTTTTCCTCCTTTTATTTCTGTTTCAGATATTAAAATCTTTGATAAACAGATTTTATCTTTATTATAGATATTATTTTCTGCTATTTCAAGATTTAATGCATAATCCGTAAATTTGCACAAAAAAAGCATAGAACTTTTGGTAATATGTTCTATACTTTCTTTTTTATATCTATCTTTACAATTCTTATTTTTTCTGTAAGATAGAAAGCGCTTTATTTAATTGTTCGTCAGCTTTTGTCTTCGTGTTATCTTTTACTTCGACATCTGGCTTGATTCCTTTTTTATGGATGTTATGTCCTGCTGGTGTGTAATAAGACGAATAAGTCAGTTTCACATAAGATCCATCACCAACTTCAAAGAATCCCTGTACGATTCCTTTTCCAAATGTTGTCTCTCCAACCAGCGTTCCGGCTTTATCATCTTTGATCGCACCAGAAAGGATCTCTGCTGCACTCGCGCTGTTACCATTAACTAACACGCATAGTGGCATATCAAGCTGTTCATTCTTTGTGTCTTTGTAATATTTCTTATTACCATTCTTATCTTCAGTATAAACAATCGTTCCTTTTGGAAGGATCTGTCCTGCAATATCCACTACACTTGTCAGTAAACCGCCAGGATTATCCCTAAGATCTATGATCAATTTCTTTGCACCTTGTTTCTTAAGACTTTTCAGTCCACTTCGAAACTGGCTGACTGTTACTTCATCAAATTCGGTGATCTGAAGATATCCGACTTTATCTTGTAACATCTTTGTTTCAACTGTTGGATTCTCAATCGATTGTCTTGTAAATGTATAAGTCTTTGATGTCTGATTTCTTGTAAATGTTAATTTAACTTTCGTTCCTTCTGCACCTTTGATCTTCTTAACAATATCATCTAGTGCATCCGATGTTTTTAATTTATAGTTTCCTACTTTTGTTAAAATATCCCCTTTTTTCAGTCCACTTCCGTCTGCCGGGCTTCCTTTCACTGGTTTCACAACTGTTATGATCCCTGTCTTTATATCCTGTGTAAGATATATTCCAACTCCATAATAAACACCACTTGTGGATTGTTCTAATTCCTTAAAATCATCCTCTGAATAATACGTGGAATAGACATCTCCCAGTCCTGCAACTAAACCTTTGTAGGTACAATCTTCCAACTCACTCTTCTTAACAGAACCTTTATAATATTTATCAATGATCTGTTCTATCCGATTAATCTTTCTTGCTGTCTGTAAGGTCGTACTTGGGATCGCATAGGCACGATAAAGAAAAAATCCTTCCACAATACATACGACAACAAGTAGTCCTACGAGTATTTTTGAAAACTTCTTCATGAAATTAGTTCCTTTCTATTTATGTAATGACGTTATAAGTAATTTTGAGGATTTACATAATTTCCATTCTTTTTCACAACAAAATGCAGATGTGCACCAGATACCATACCAGTTGCTCCGGATTTTGCGATTGTCTGTCCTCCTGACACTCTTGCCCCTGAGGATACTAGAAGTTTGGAGCAATGCAGATACATCGTTTCCAGTCCATTTCCATGGCTGATCTTTAAGTAATTGCCATTGTATGCATTGTATCCAGCATCCACTACTGTACCAGAAGCTGCTGCTACGATCGTTGTTCCAGTTGAACATGGAATATCAATTCCAGCATGCAGTTTTCTGACTCCTGTAACTGGATGAATTCGGTAGCCATACCCTGATGAAATACTATGACAAGACGGTACCGGCCAGATCAGATTTCCTGACGAAACTGTTGTTGCTGGCGATGTTGTCGTTGTAGTTTCTTTCTTGCTTTTCGGTCGTAGCCTTTGATGTTGTATTCTTTGATGCCGTACTTCCTGTCATATTCTTTTCTGACTGTGCTTTCGATGTCGTATTGTCTGCATTACCGTCCTTCGCCGATGCAAGATCCATCTCTTCTTGTCGTTTTTCCTCTGCCTCAAACCATGCCAGTAACTCTTTATCAGATGCTAACTGTTTCTGGTAAGAAGCTAACTTAGATTTCTTCTTCGCAGCTGCCTGATCCAGTTTTTCTTTTTCTGTCTTTGCCTTAGCAGTCAAAGTCTTTGTATTTTGATAATCCTGTTTCAAACTCTTCGTTGCCATTCGGATCTTATCTTCCGTTGTCTGTAATTGCAGAAACATATTACTGTCATATTTGGAGATCTTTGAAACATAATCAGCTCTTTTTAAGAACTCCTGAAAATTATTTGCTTCAAAAATGACTTCCATATATGCCATATTTCCATTTTCATATAGAAACTTAATGCGCTTACTCATGATCCTTGACTGATCTTCTTTGGATGCCTTTGCCTCTTTTAATTCCTGTTGTGTCTTCTTTAACTGTTTCTGTACAGAAATAAGCTTCTCTTGACATGCCTCATACGCATCATTGCTCTTTATCATTTTCTCATCAAGATCTTTGATCTCCTGCTGCATCTTGCGGCTTTGTTCTTCTAATTTCTTTGTTTCCTGCTTTACCTGTTGTTTTTTGGCTGCAGCAAACACTGTCGTCATAGGCAGATTAGAAGCGATCATGGCTGATATTAACATCATAATGATCCCCGCCTGATATCTTCTTTTCATGAGTTCCCCTTCCTAGACTTTTAAATACTTGCGGATCGTGATAGAACTTCCAAGCAATCCAATCACGATTCCTACCAACAATGCTAACGGAAGTAAGTATAACATAATCTGCTGGATTGGTACAAATTTCATAAAGACTGTAACAACATGAAACTTATCATTCATCCAGTTGATAATCCCTTCATATCCTGCAAAAATAATTGCTGTTGGAATCAATGACCCCAAAATTCCTATGATCATTCCTTCTGCCTGAAATGGTGCTTTAATAAATCCATTCGCCGCACCGATCAGCTTCATAATTGAAATTTCCTCTTCTCTGACTGCAACTCCAATAGACACTGTATTGCTCACGAGGAAAATAGAAACTGCCATTAAGATCAGAATGATCCCACCTGCAAGATACGTTCCCATTGTATTGATCTTCATCATTCCTTCCGCCGCTCCTTCAGAATAACGGACTTTCCTGACACCATCAATCGTCTCTAAATGCGATACTACCTGTTTGTATGATTTTACTTCTTTTAATGTGATCTCATAGGAATCTGATTCTTTTAGCGGATTGTTTCCTTCAAATCCTTCCAGAAGCTCTTCATTCCCTTGAAATACATCCTTCTTATAGCTTTCCCATGCTTCTTCAGCAGATATATACCGCATCGTGGCAATATCTTCTTTTTTCTTTATTTCTTCCCCAATCTGATCTTTTCTTTCTGCAGAGATACCTGGTTCAAAAAAAACAGAAATTCCTACAGACTGTTCCATCTGCTGCATCGTTGACCTTACATTCAATGCTACAGATAAAAATGTTCCTAACAAAAAGACACAAGCAATGATCGTTCCCAGTGATGCTAATGAAAACATCTTATTCCTGAAAATATTCCTTGTGCCCTCTTTGATTCCATACAAAAATCTTCTAAATATCATAGGACCCCCTTATCTCATCCTGTTCTATATGTCCATCTTCGATTAAGATCACTCGTTTGCCCATCTCATTGACCAACTCTTTGTTGTGCGTAACAACTAAAACTGTTGTCCCACTCTTATTGATCTCTGAGAGAAGCTCCATGATCCCTTTGGCTGTCACAGGGTCCAGATTCCCAGTTGGCTCATCAGCCAGTAATAATACTGGATGGTTTACCAAAGCTCTTGCGATGGCAACTCTCTGCTGTTCTCCTCCTGACAATTCATTCGGAAAAGCATTCATTCGGTCTTTCAGCCCCACCATCTCAAGCATATTCTCAACCTGACGCTTAATATATCGGTGTGGTACTTCCACAACTTGCTGTGCAAATGCTACATTCTCAAAGATCGTCCGGTCTTTCAGCAGACGGAAATCCTGAAATACCATTCCCATCTGCCTGCGGAACTTCGGCAGATTCCTCTGTGTCAGTTTCTTATAATCTTGACCGTTTACTATGATCTGTCCACTTGTCACATCAAGTTCTTTCTGTAAAAGCTTCATCAGGGTTGTCTTCCCTGATCCGCTCTTACCTACGATGAAAACAAATTCGCCTTTCGCAATGTCTAATGAGACATCCTCAAGTCCTATATTCCCTTTATTATATTCTTTCGTTACATTTTTTAATGTGATCATCATATTCTAGTCCATTGTATCCATATGTTTCATATATTTTACTACCATCAGTGCAATTTTAAATGCGATTGCATCTTCAAAATTCCTCAGATCCAGATTCGTATTCTTCTGAATCTTATCCAGACGGTATACAAGTGTATTTCTATGAATAAACAACTGTCTGGATGTTTCTGACACATTCAGATTATTCTCAAAGAATTTATCAATCGTTGCCAGTGTTTCTTCATCAATGGAGTCTGGAGAATAATCTCCAAACACTTCACGGATAAACATCTTACATAATGGAAGTGGAAGTTGATAGATCAGTCGTCCAATTCCTAACTGATTGTATGCGATCACACTAGCATCCTCATAGAAGATCTTGCTGACTTCCAATGCGATCTGTGCCTCTTTATAAGATCTTGATACATCTTTGATCGTCTCTGCAACATTACCGATCGCAATCTTGGCATCTTTGATTCCATATTCATTCAGCCCTTCTTTAATCTCTTTTGCATGCTGAATAAACTGTGCCTGTCCTTCATTCCCATTCACTGGTGTTACATAAACGATACTCTTCTCGTCCACTGCCGTAATAAAATCTGAATCTGCTCCGCTTTCAACCTCTTTCGTAGCTTCTAACAGATTCTGATCCTTCTCGTATTCTGCCTGAATCAAAAATGCAACTCTTCTCTGTTCCACTTCAATATGCAGCTTCTTTGAGCGGTTATAAATGTCAACCAATAATAAGTTATCTCTCAACAGGTTCTTTACAAAGTTCTCTTTATCCAGTCTCTCCTTATATGCAGTCAAAAGATTCTGTATCTGCATCACTGCAAGCTTTCCGACCGTATATGCATTCTCGCTCATTCCAGTAGCCAGAAGTATATATTCCAGTCTCTGATCATCAAAAATCTTAAAATATTGAAAACCATCGATCACCTGGCTCTCTGCCATAGAATCTGCAAATTCTTCCGCATGTTGTGCTAATGCATCGGTTATCTCCATTGTTGTTACAACTATACGTCCTGACAGATCTAAAATACACAGATCGATCCCGGTTACTTCCTTCATTCCATTAATTGTCTCTTGTAATATCTGATTTGAAATCATCCTTTATCAACCTTTCATATTTGCCGTTCAACCTTTTCTTTTACTATACAGCATTTTAAACAAAAAAAAGAAAATTTAGTGATTTTTTATATCATTGTCTATTTTATACAAATATCTAGCAGAAAATCTTTATTTCATTGACCATAAATATCTCTTTTTAGCCGTAACCCCTTCATATAACAAAGAAAAACATCTCAATCGTTCCTGAGATGTTTTTCGTGATATTTTATAATAATATTTATGAATGTATTTTAAATCTCGTCTTCTGATCCAACAATTATACAAATTCTTGCACCGCTGTCAACACTTCCAACTTCATATTCTGGATTCTTAAAATAACTTTTCAGATCCTGTCCTAAATCTTTACTTTCTACTATAATCTTTGTATGTGTTAAAACACCCTGTCTGTTTGTTCTTACAGATCCTACACTGTATCCGTCACTTGCCAGTTTATCTTTCCATCTTCCTGCAAGTCCTGAAATTCTTGTTGAATTCTGAATCTCGATCGTTATATTCTTTGAAGAAGATGCTGAACTATCAGATTTGGTTGTTGTTGACTTTGCTTCTGTTGTGCTCAATGCCGAACTTAAGTCTCCTTCTTCTGATAACATCTCATCAAAGACTCTCTTGGCTTCTTCTGTATCTAATTCAAACTTTCCATTGGATTCTGTTCCATCTAACACTTTGAAATTTAAGTTCTTATCCTTAATTCCATGCATTCTCTCAAGACTTGTCGCTGCTTCTTCATAAGAAGCATCTGTCTTCACCGCATCAAAATAATTCTGTGCATATTCACGATATTCGGATAATGTCTTATCATTCAATGCAGATGCAACTGCCACGCAGATCTCTCCAGTAATTTCTGCCTGCTTGTTCTTATCTGTAAAAATATCACTCTCACTTAATAATGAATAGATTGCTGTTCCATTCAGGCTGTTCTCCCCAGCACTTAATGTTACATATTTATCTGTAGAATCTGTATAAGCCATTGCTTCATCAAATTCTATTTTGACATCTCCTGCCTGATTCATCAGTTTCACAAACTTCTTATGTGATATCAGTTCATAGGAATTAATAGAAATTCCCAGTGTCTTCTCAACCTGCTGTCTTAACAACTTTCCATTCTTTCTTGTTGCTTTGATCACATCTGCAACCGTCGCTTTGCTAACGCTAGTTCCCAGTGTCTGTTCGACTGCCTGTTTTCCCTTCTTCGTCAATGTAAGATTCATATCTTGTCTAAGTGGTACAAAAATCATCTCCTGATTCTTGTTATGATATATTCGAATCACAATGGAATTTCCTGTCTGGATCATTCCAACGTCTACTCTTTCTTTGCTTTCTTCTTTTAACTGCTTTGCGATTTCTGCTTTCTTGTCTTTCTTTAATTTATTTGAAAAATATGTCTTAAATCCAAAAAAGCTTGCAACTCCACCGATGGCTGTCACCAGTATCACTGCAAGAATCCTGGCAAATATGGCTTTGGCACCTAATTTACTTTTCTTCTTCTCTGCCATGTTCCTGCTCCTTCCGTTTATAAACTTTGTTTAGTATAACAAATTATTCGATTTATTTCAACAATCCTCTATGTTATAATTCTGTATAATCGCCTTAATATTTTCTTAATCTGCAACATTTCTCATCGTTGATCAGATTGATCATATCAAGTGCTAAGAAATTTTATAAGATTTACGAGGTATTTTCTATGAAAACAGTACTCATAACTGGCAGTTCCAGAGGAATCGGACGTGAAACTGCCATATATTTTGCACAACAAGGATGGAACGTGATCATCCATGGCTTCCGCCATCCTGAAAAACTAGAATCCCTAAAAAATGAAATTCTTGAAGAGAACGTGTCTTGCTTATCTTTTTGCGGAGATATCAGTGATCCTTCTTTTGTAGACGAAATGATCAAACAGTCCCTCCTTACTTTTTCTAAGATCGACTGTCTTGTAAATAATGCCGGAATCTCTCTGGTGGGATTATTTACAGATGCAACGGTAGATGATTGGAATCTGATGATCAACACAAATTTAACTTCTGTTTTTACAACCTGTAAAAATATCGTTCCCCATATGCTTCATCACCATGAGGGAAGATCATCAATATTTCTTCCATCTGGGGAGATGCCGGCGCTTCCTGTGAGGTTTTATATTCTACAACAAAAGGTGGTATCAATGCTTTTACAAAGGCTCTGGCGAAAGAGGTTGCTGCAAGCAATATTCAGGTAAATGCGATCGCTTTTGGGATGATCGATACGGAGATGAATGCGGAGTTTGACGAAGAAGATCTTGCCTTGATCAAAGAAGAAATCCCTGCGGACTATATTGCCAGTCCAAAAGAAGCGGCACAGATGGTTTATCATGTGGCAACGTCCCCTGCTTATATGACAGGACAGGTTATTACATTCTCTGGGGGATGGTATTAAATTTTAATTTGCTGGTTTGATGACGGAAATTATTGGTGGAATATTATAAAAAGGGTTATCTGTCTGCGACGCGCTCTCGCTCGACTCACACGCAGCTGTACTAAGCTCCTGAATGGTCTAACGACCATCCACTCACTAAGTGCAGGCGTGTTCCTACGGTCTCAGACAGATAACCCTTTTTATAATATTCAAATAATTTACGTAATCGAAACCACTACCGAATGTGTATGGAGAATGATCTTGGATGTAAATTAGTTTTTTCAAGACAGAAGATAAGTGTTTATTATACTCCTAAACATCCCAACAAATCGGTGTTGTTTAAGCCCTTTTATCTTCAGTTAGCGAATGCAAAACTTATCAACCAGTATCGTTTAACATACACACCCTGTAGTGATTTGAATAGCGTTCCGTTGTATGAGATAGAAATAAGATAAGAACAAATATTTATAATATATCGGTGGCAACGATTAGCAGATTTTAAGTGCGTTTTTTACAAATTCGCAGCGCCCTGTGGTTGATTGTTTGACCGTAGCTGCGGGCATTTTGGCTCGCAGCGAGGAAGTTATCAAAGGAACAGGCGCGGATCAGCGATTTGTAAAAACGCTCTTAAAATCTGCGTGTTGCCACCGATATATTATAAATATTTGTTCTTATCTTATTTCTATCTCATACATGAAACACTATTACAAATCACAATTTCATGCTTAACTGTATCCGTTTTTTATCTATATCTACACTGACAACTACAACGTCCACAACATCTCCAACACTAACTACTTCTAATGGATGTTTGATAAATCGATCTGCCATCTGTGAAATGTGTACTAGTCCATCCTGATGTACTCCAATATCTACAAATGCTCCAAAATCGATGACATTACGAACTGTTCCTTTTAATTTCATTCCTGGTTTCAGATCTTTCATTTCTAATACATCTGTTCTTAGGATTGGTTTTGGAAGATCTTCTCGTGGATCTCGTCCTGGCTTTTCCAGTTCTTTTACGATATCTTTCAACGTGATCTCTCCGATTCCAAGTTCTTCGGATAATTTCTTGTAATCTGTGATCTTACTGCTGATTCCTTTGAATCCTTCTTTGGACAGTTCTTTTGTTGAATATCCTAGGTTCTTTAGTAACATTCCTGTTTCTTTGTATGTCTCTGGATGTACTCCTGTTGCATCGAGTGGCTCATCACCTCCAGATACTCTTAGGAATCCTGCGCATTGTTCAAAGGCTTTGGGTCCTAGTTTAGCTACTTTTAATAGCTGTTTTCTGTTCCTGAACGTTCCATTTTCTTCACGGTAGGCTACGATATTTTTTGCTACAGTCTTGGACACACCGGATACATATTCTAAAAGAGATGCTGAAGCTGTATTTAGGTCAACTCCGACTTTATTTACTGTCGCTTCAACGACTCCACCTAAAGCTTCGGTAAGCTGTTTTTGGTTCATATCGTGCTGATACTGTCCGACTCCAATGGCTTTTGGTTCGATCTTTACTAATTCTGCCAGTGGATCTTGTACTCGTCTTGCGATGGATGTCGCACTTCTTTGTCCTACATCGAAATTTGGAAATTCCTCGGTCGCAAGTTTACTTGCTGAGTATACAGACGCCCCTGCTTCATTTGTAATCACATACTGTACTGGTTCTTTGATCTCTTTTAACATATCAACAACGATCTGTTCAGATTCTCTGGATGCTGTTCCATTTCCAATTGAGATCAGTGTGATTCCATATTTCTTGATGAGTGCCTTGACAACTTTTTTGGCCTCTTCCACTTTATTCTGTGGTGCTGTCGGATAAATGACGACTGTATCTAATACTTTTCCTGTTGCATCGACCACTGCTAATTTGCATCCAGTACGAAATGCAGGGTCCCATCCAAGGACGACCTGTCCTGCGATCGGTGGCTGCATGAGAAGTTGTGCTAAGTTCTTTCCAAAGACTTTGATCGCTTCTGTACTTGCATTTTCAGTCAGTTCATTTCTAATATCACGTTCGATCGATGGTGCGATCAGACGTTTATAGCTGTCTTCAATCGCTGCAAATAAGGCTTTTGTTGTATAGGGATTCTTCCTTGTTATGATCTTCCTTGCAAGATATGTTGCGATCTTTTGCATGTCTGGCTCAATCTTTACCTGAAGAATTCCCTCTTTTTCTCCGCGATTGATCGCAAGAATACGGTATCCTGCAATCTTTTCAATCGGTTCTTCAAAATCATAATACATCTCAAATACAGAAGATTCTTCTGGTTTCTTCGCTGAGGATGTGATTTTTCCGTGATTCCATGTTGCCTTACGGATCCATGTACGGTATTCCGCATCATCTGCAATGTGCTCTGCGATAATATCATTTGCACCTTTTAATGCATCTTCTACTGTCTTTACATCTTTTTCTTCATTGATAAACGCTTCTGCTTCTTTCTCTAATGGCTCTTTTGTCATTTGTAAAAGAATCAGATTAGCTAACGGCTCTAACCCCTTTTCCTTTGCGATCATAGCTCTGGTACGTTTTTTCTGCTTATATGGACGGTACAAATCTTCCACTGCTACCAGTGTCTTCGCTTCTTCAATCTGCTTTGCCAGTTCCTTTGTAAGTTTACCTTGTTCTTCGATATTTTTCTTGATCGCTTCTTTGCGCTCTTCTAAATTTCTTAAATATAATAATCTCTCATGGAAATTACGAAGTGTCTCGTCATCTAATGATCCTGTCATTTCTTTTCGGTATCTGGCAATGAATGGAATCGTGTTACCTTCATCGATCAGTTTGATCGTTGTCTCTACCTGTCCTCGTCTGATTCCTAGTTCTTCTTGTAAAATCTTAATAATATCCATATCTTCACCTTATAAATCTACTTCGATCGTCTGTCCTTTTGGTACGAACTGGCGATATTTAACTCCTGCCATATCAAACATCTTCTTTGATGCCTTTGTCGTATCACTGCCTGCATATTTATCCTGCATATAGATAACTTCTTTCATACCGCTTTGAATGATAGCTTTTGCACATTCATTGCACGGAAATAATGTTACATAAACACGCGCTCCGTCAAGTGAGCCTCCACCATAGTTCAAAATGGCATTTAATTCTGCGTGACATACATAAAAATATTTGGTATGAAGAGGATCTCCTTCTCTCTCCCAAGGCATATCATCATCGTTGCATCCTATTGGCATTCCGTTATAACCAACTGACAAAATCTTATTATGATCATTTACAAGGCAAGCCCCTACCTGTGTATGATCATCTTTACTTCTCTGGGCAGATAGAATGGCAATCCCCATAAAATACTGATCCCAGGAGATATAATCTTTACGTTTCATTGTACATATTCCTTTCTGAATCTTTGTAGATATATTTTGTCATGTTTCTACGATATCGTCAACTTTTGATTTGTAGGTAGTGTTGCATGTATGAGTCAGAAAGAAGATAAGAAGAAATATTTATAAGAAAAAAGGGATGACACTCCGCATTTTTGAAAGCGTTTTTTACAAATCGCTGATTCGCGCCTGTTCCTTCGATAACTCACTTGCTGC
>ENA-OQKV01000264-OQKV01000264.1-human-gut-metagenome-genome-assembly--contig:-NODE-264-length-21824-cov-4.401622_pt1 | contig 21824 bp, 17 predicted proteins | sample MGYA00242655_ERZ504811 | MGnify/ENA primary metagenome ERZ504811 (study PRJEB26092, sample SAMD00036406) | human gut metagenome | host: Homo sapiens | study: EMG produced TPA metagenomics assembly of...
AACCCTTTAAAAACTGAAGCCATCCAAGTCCTGCTTCCAGGTTCACTGCTATTTCTCTTATCCATTTCATCCAGATGCTTTGCCGCCTGCTTCAAGGCACGATCCAGCTGTTCTTCATTGAGTGGGTCTTTAGAATATACTCTTCCACATCCATTTTCAGTGCTGCTCTTGCATATTCAAATTCATCATATCCGGACAGAATCAGACAGCGCACTCGTCTGCTTAACTTCCGGATTTCTCCGATCAGCTCCAGGCCATTCATCAGCGGCATCTCCACATCTGTCAGCAAGATATCTACCGGCTCTTCTCTGAATTTTTCCAATGCTTCTTTTCCGTTATGGGCAGTATGTACAACCTCCATATCCATGGATGCCCAGTCATTGATACATAAAATTCCCTGAAGAATAAATTCTTCATCTTCTACTACCATTACCTTTTTCATTGTTCATCCTTCTCCATCTGTACTTTCACGATAATCTCCAGTCCCTGAATCGAATTCTTTTTAAGAGAAATACCACAATTCTCTCCATATACAGCCCGAATCCGTCGGTTGACATTTGCCAGTCCAATCGATGCCTGTTCTTTCTCTTGCAAACCACAATCCTGTAATGCTCTGTTCTTTTCTTCTATGGCATCCATCTCCATTCCCAGTCCGTTATCAAGAATAGAAAAGAACAGATATCCGTCCTGTTCTTTCGCCTGAATCCGGATCAGATTGTCATTCTCCTGTCTGCGTATCCCATGGATAAAATAATTTTCAACCAGAGGCTGCAAAATAAATTTAATAACTTTCGTGCCAAGCAGTTCCACCGGGCAGTCGATCTCATATTGAAAGATTCCCTGAAATCTGCACTCGAACAGTTCCAGATACTGCTTGCAGTAATCCAGCTCCTGCCCCACTGTAATCCAGTCATTTTCTTTCAGCTGACTTCTGAACAACACGGACATACTGTAGAGCATCTTCCCAACTTCTCTGTCATTGTTGCAGATTGCCCGCATCCGGATCGCCTCCAGTGTATTATATAAAAAGTGGGGATTGATCTGACTCTGCAGCGCCTGCATCTGTGCATTCTTCTTTTCAATCTCTGCCGTATAGCTTTTCTGGATATACTCCTCCAACTTTGCGCACATATCATTGAAATGATCTGCAATGGTGTCCAGCTCATCTCCTCCGCTGCGATTGATATCCAGACGAACCTGAAGATTTCCGGTCTCCACTTCTTCCATACCGTTCAGAATCACATCCACCCGCCCGGTCAGACGCCGGATATACACTGCAATACACAGAATACTCGTACCAAGTACGAGTATGGCCACTGCCACAATCGCCAGGATCTTTGGAAATAACCGTTGAAGCAGCATCTCCTGATCCATCAGCACACAGACCTGATATTTGCCTGCCGCTTCCTTCACAAGCTCATCACTCTGCTCCTGTCTCCATTTATCCTCTTTTTGTTCGAAAGAACTATATACCATCTCTCCATCCTCTTCCATCACCAGCAGATCTGCCCAGGATCTGCTTTCTGAAATTTTCTGAAGATGCTGTTTCACAGAGAATGTAAAGATCATACAGCCCTCCTGTTTCATCGTACTCGGATTTATGATCTCTTTGATATAAGTCAGCTCTCCCTCTTTCTTTTTCCAGGTTCCTTCCTGAATCTCCCTCAGCCTTGCCTCCCCATCCCGATACGGATAGACAACTTCCTGTGACAGAAACAAAAACTGTTTTTTGGTGCTGTAGCTCAAGAGCTCTACCTGCTCCAGCTCAGGATATGCTTCAAATGCATTGCTAACGAATTTCTCGATCCCGTTGTAGCTGCGCCCGTTGGATTCGGAAAAATAGTCCAGCACATAAGCTCTGTATGCATCCGGTTCCATTGTAAGAAATGCCAGCAGATCCGACAGTTCATGCGTCCCCCTGTACAACTGTGTAAACAGATAGTCTGCCTGCGTTTCCCGTTCTTCTATGTACTCTGCTACTTCCTCTCCCAGATGTCTGCACTCTTCCTGCCTTGTGGAAACAGTATTTTTCACCATGACAGTCATAAAATAAACGCCCAGAATTCCCACGATCAGACATGCCAGCGCCGTATAGGTCCAGAATAATTTATGATAGAGTCGTTTGGCTTTGTTCTTTTTCACCTTTTCATCCCCCTGCTTTTTTGCCCGTTCATTATAACACGAAAAGAGAGCGCAAAAAAAGGCTCTCTTATCATTCTTTCTTCTATTTTGTACTGTTGTCCAATGCCTGCATGACATTGCGGTTCATAAAGACAACAAGAAATCCATAAATACTTGCCATAAACAGGACTACAGTTCCCGCACGGATCTCAAGCAGCATCAGGATAAATGCCGCAACCGCGAGATTTCCGATGGTCAGTACTGGTTTTGTCACCAGCAGAATCGCTGCACCTCTAAAATAATCCTGCACCCTCATCTGATAACGGGATGCCAGAAGATACAGATTCGGCGTCATCAGTACCACTCCTGCAAAAAGCAGGAAAAATAAAACGGTGAGGGGCAGAAACGGTATCTGAACGGAAAAGAACTCTACATTTGTCCAGAACATCCAGATCAGCAGACACTGGATCGCTGCCAGGAGACATTTTAATCCCCAGGTATCCTGATATCCTGTTTTGTAATCCTTCCACGCTCCTGTTTCTGTACCCCGCAGCATCCTGTTCATGGAAAAAAATACTGCGCTGACTGTCGGTCCTGCCGGAATCAGACAGAGGAGAAACAGCGGAAGGTATGTTCTCACCTGGCTGATCCCTACAAACAGGAAAAATAAAAGCACCGGCAAATTGGAAAGTAAAAACAGACAATTTATTTTCAAAAAGTATAGAAATTTTTCACAAAAACCTAATATCCTTTCCAGGTTGAACAACTCTCCCAGCATATGAATTCTCCTCTCTTTATTCTCACAATTTTATTTTTATAATTCAAACAGCAATGTCATAATCTCGTATGGATGCAGTGACACTTCAACTGCGTTCTCTGTACGCATCTCTTCTGTCGGACGCTCTCTCAAATCACCTTCTGCCCATGCTTTGAATGCAAACTCCGGTTTTACGCGCACCTTCTGTTTTGCACCTGCAAAATCATGGAAACGGATCACCAGATATTTTCCGTCTTCTGATTTCTTCACTGCATCGATTTCCACCTGTGCATTATCCACTGTAAAGAAGCTTGTAGATCCTTTTTCTTCACATCCTGCAACTGTCTGCATCGGATTGTTCAGTGCATGTGCGGATTTTACCACACCTCCGTCAACCAGATCTCCTGTGTGCGGAAGCAGTGCGTAAGTAAATGTATGCATTCCCACATCCTGGATATGATCCGGCTGCTTTCCGGAACGCAGAAGAGAAATGCGAAGCACGTTATCCTTTACATCATAGCCGTACTTACAGTCGTTAAGCAGTGCCACTCCGTAATCACGCTCTGACAGATCTGCAAAACGATGTCCCACGGACTCAAATCTTGCCTGATCCCAGCTTGTATTCCAGTGGTTCGGACGGCGTACATTTCCATACTGAATATCGTATGTTGCATAAGTGGTGCGGATATCGACCGGGAACGCCGCTTTCATCAGCTGCTGTCTCTCCTGGAAATCAACCTCTGTAGCGAAATCAATTCTTCTCTCTGTACTGTATAAGATCATATCCTGAGAAATCGTTGTTTTCATGTAGCTCCACTCCAGATGGATGACCAGTCTGAGCGGACCGCATTCTGTGACTTCCATTTTTGTCAGGTCAGAGATTTCCCGCATCTTCTGCTGATAATAAATATCAATATCCCATGCATCGTTGTCCAGCGGCTTGTCCTCGAACATCTGCAGCACATTTCCCCGCTCTCCCTCAGCAAGAACACTGCGTTTGTTTTCTTTGTCATACAGGCGTTCAATCTGTCCCTGTTCATTTAAAACAATCTCATAAAACGGAGTTTCGATCTCGCGGCCGTTCACAGAAAATACATTGTCATACTCTTTGGTTTCTCCCTCTTTGAAGTAAATCGTATGATGTCCCATAGCAGGTACTGCTTCTGCCTGCACATAAGTCACATTGTCTACTTTCTGAGAAGGAAGCACATTGCCCTGTGCATCTGTAAACACACCTTCTTTTCCAGTCGGAACTGCTACGATCTCATCCAGATCCCATCCGGATGCATTGTATACCGTAAAACCTTGAGAATCCTCTGATACGCTCTGTTCCAGATAATGGTCCACTACCTGCTCTGCGATCTGTTCAATCTTTGCGTAATCCTTTCTGGAATCCTCATATACCTCATGAATGGATGATCCCGGAATAATATCATGGAACTGATTGGTAAGGATCAGCTTCCATCCTTCAGTCAGTGCTTCCTGCTCTGCAAGACTCAAATCCCCTTTTCTCGCTGCCTGCATTGCACTCAGCCACTCTGCCCTGCGGTAGAGCAGTTCCATTTTCCGATTCATGCGCTTGTTGTATCCCTGACTTGTATAAGTTCCTCTGTGGTACTCCAAGTATAATTCTCCATCCCAGGTATGTACATATTTATCTGTATTTTTTACTGTTTCTTTCAGATCTTTAAAGTATTCTCCTGCTGTGGAAGTCTCCAGTGACGGCAGTCCCGGAATCTTGTTGATGCGGCGTCTTCTCTCCAGAAGATCACGGTTGACACCGCCGCCTCCATCACCATATCCGTAAGAAATGAGAAGTTCCTTGTTCATTTCCTTCTCGCTATAGGCATCCCATACCCCTTTTACAGTCTTTGCAGTCAGAAGTCCGTTGTAAGTATAGAACCAGGATCCCGGCTCATTCCATGGTTCCGGTGTTGTAATAAAGTGTGTCAGCACTTCACTGCCGTCCATTCCTTTCCAGCGGAATGTATCGTGCGGCATTCTGTTGAACTGGTTCCAGCTAATCTTTGTTGTCATAAACATATCGATACCGGACTTCTTCAGAATCTGCGGAAGCGCCCAGGAATATCCGAATACATCCGGAAGCCAAAGGTATTCAACCTCTTTTCCAAACTCATCCTTGATAAATTTGCTTCCGATCAGGATCTGACGTGTTAAGGATTCTCCGCTTGTCAGGTTGCAGTCTGCTTCTACCCACATTCCGCCGTCAACCTCCCAGCGTCCTTCTTCCACACGTTTTTTGATCTCCGCATAGATTTCCGGAAAATCTTCCTTGATGTATTCGTACAGCTGCGGCTGTGTCTGCAGGAAAATATATTCCGGGAACATTTCCATCATACGCAGCACGGTAGAGAAGGAACGAGATGCTTTCTCGTGTGTGTGTTTCAGCCTCCACAGCCATGCCATGTCAATATGTGTATGTCCCACACATTTTACTTTTACAAGTGACTGTTTGTCCATTGCATCGATTTTTTCATTCAACAGTGTGTCTGCTTTATGTACGGACTCATAAAATGCATCACTTCCCGGATATGACCAGTCGATCAAAAGACACGCTTCATCCAATGCATTTCTCAAGTCATATTTGATCGGATTTCCGTCTTCCAAATTCTGCACTGTATCCAGTGTCAGCATTCCAAGATAGTAAAAATCATCTACCTGCTCATCCAGACATGCCAGATCTGCACGGTTGATTCTGTGTTCCTGCTCTCTTGGCACTCCGCCGCCCTCCAGTCCGGACCACAGTCGAAATGTCAGACTGAATGTTGTTCCGTAGAGTTCTTCCGGGAAGAACACTTCCTTATGATTCACATCTACTCCCTGATATGGTTTTTCATTGATATAGCACATTGCCTCAAAACCAGAGTTATTTCCGGCTCCGGTATTTCCGAAATCAAATACGCCGACTACACGTCTGCCTTTCCACTCTTCTGGAATTGTAATTTCTTTGTGCATCCACAGATAGCGGTCTCTTCCGCTCCAGCAGTCGCCGGTGTGAATCGTATCCCATCCGGAAAAATCAACCGGCACCACCGGATTTACAACACCCTGTGTATCCTCACAAACTGCAAACTCTTCTAAATTTTTCACATCTCTGTAACTGTATTCTCGTATTTCTGTAATTCTTCGATCCAGTTTTCTCTCTGTCAAAAACATAAATACCTCCCGCCCCAAGGGCTTTTTTCATTGATTGTCTATGTGTATTGTACAAAAAGTTTTTCTTCTCTACAATTTTCCAATTTCTATGTTTAGTGTACAAATTTCAGTTCCTGTACTTTTTACACCCGAAGCCGATATCCGAAATAATCCAGGAATAATTCCGCGTACATGGCATTTGCCCAGGAGAACCACTCTCTTGTGTAACGCGTCGGATCATCCTTGCAAAATCCCTCGTGCATCATCCCTTTTCCGCCTGTCGTCTGTGTCAGCATATCCAGAAGCTTTTCTTTCTCCTTCTGATCCGTTTCGGTCAATCCCTGCATCGCCAGCGCAATGTGCCAGATGTAGCCGGACGGCGTATGCCCACTTCCGATCCCTGCTGCAGCACTTCCTTCAAAATAGTAGGGATTCGCTTCGCTGAGCAAAAATTTTCTTGTGCGATCTGCTGTCTCTTGATCCGCCGGATACCCCAGGTAAGACATGGACAGAAGGCTCGGTACGTTGGCATCGTCCATCAGATTGTACATTCCATATCCGTCTGTCTCATAGGCATAAATTTCCCCAAATTCTTCTGTCTTTGTCTTTCCGATCGTCTCGATCGCCTGATAAACCTCTTCTTTAAGCGCCCCCGCTTCCTGCCGCAGCTCTTCATCCTCTAAAATTTCTGCTGCAATCTCTTCCAGATAGCCTAGTACCACCACGGCAAACATATTCGATGGAATCAGATAGCCATATCTGCAGGCATCATCACTCGGACGAAATCCGGACCAGATCAGACCGCAGCCGGAACGGACCAGTGCGCCTTTTCCGTCTCGAGAAAGCGTGTCTGTGGCATAACTGTTGCTTCTCATAAACCGATAGGATGACTGTTCCTCATGATGCTGCTCTGTGCAAAACACTCGCAGGATCGCTCTTACTCCCTTTTGGAAGTTTGCATCAAACTGCTCCGTGCATCCCACATTTTTCCATAATAAGTAAGCAAGCTGGATCGGATAGCATAACGAATCGATTTCAAATTTCCGCTCCCATACCCACGGACTCTGGTCGGGATCGTCCTTTTCCCAGCATGCTCCGTTCGGCGCCTCATTGAATGCATTTGCATAGATATCTGTGCAAAGATAGGAAAACTGGCGTTTCACCAGTCCGATCAGAAGTTCTTTGATTTCTGCATCCTCCTTTGCCAGAAATACATATGGCCGAAGCTGTGCCGTGGAATCCCGAAGCCACATGGCAGGGATATCTCCCGTGATCACATGAACCGTTCCATCGTCCATTTTCTTCACCGTCGTATCCAGCGTATTCGTATAGCAGGTATAAAACTGCTCCATCCACTGCGGATGCGCTGCTGCTTTTTCTTTCAGTTCGGCAAGAAACCTCTCCATTGATTTTGGAAGTGTTTTTTTCATTGTCGTTTCACCTCGTACATTTTTCTTTTCTGCCTTCTATTCTATCTTCCAGGCTTTCGAGCCGAAAGTGGAAGAACTATAGAAACAGCGTACATTTTCTATCTTTGCATTCGTATCTGTATAAATCTAATAAAAAACTGCAGAAAAAAGCAGTCAGTCATAATGACCAACTGCTTCTGTCCAAAACTTATCTTTCTAATTTTACAAGATATTCCGTTGTATCTTCTTCCAGTCTTTTCCTACCTGTCACTTGAAATCCATGGTTTTGATAAAACGAAATTGCTCTTTTATTCTTTTCCAATGCCCATAAATTGTCTGCACCAAATTCTTCTATCGCATATCGGATCAGCGCATCACCAACTCCCTGACTCTGAAAAAATGGATCCACATATATTTTACTCAGTTGTGTCCCGTTCATCTCAATGAATCCTCTGATCACTCCATCGTCAAATACATATATATTTTCCATAACTTTCTCTTTTTTGAAATACTCGTCTACTATCGAGATCACCTGCAGCTGAGCAAAAGAAAAACTTTCATCTTTAAATATGGGAAAATAGTTTACTCTGTTGTTAAATACATATATTTCAGCTATCCTTGATAAATCTTCTGTTTTCGCTTTTCTGATATTCATTCGTGTAACTCCTCTGTTATTTTATTACCATCATAGTTCCATATATTAATTCAAATTGCCAACAGCATAGATTTCATAGGATATTGCTTACATTCAGATATTTGCTTTTAAAAGTACGGTTCCCTCCGGAAATGCGGTTCGAAATACTTTTCTTACCAACGGACCGGCGATTAACAGCTGAAATGGAAGTGCCATAATAAAATTCTTTGGAATATTGGTCAGCCAGATCAGAAGTAAGCTTCCCCATTCTCCGCTTTTTATGCAGGCTTCCACACCTCCGTAAAATGACATAATGATCACCATCGGAATTACCATACAGCCGGAAACAGCGATCACCTTTTGAAGCACACTGCTGTCCGGTTTAACCAGAAACCGGAATGCGAATGCTTTCGCCGGACCTGATACGACAAACCAGTCAAACACCATCGCAAAAATATAAGCCACTGGAAAGCCGAGCCATGCTTCCTTTAAAGTCTCCACACCGAATTGCCCCATATGCAGCGTCACGTTGTAAACACTCATCCATAGTACCATCACGAAACACATCATTACCGTATAAATCAAACTTTCTCTCTTATGCTTTGGCATATTTTTCTCCTTTTCTTACCTTCTTTTTTTCATTGCTGCTACATTCGCTTATTATAAAGATATTTTTTTCTCTTCGTAAGTTTCTTTTTTCATTTTGTCGTTTTGACTGTATCGTAAGAAAAGGACCGTCATTTTTTAGGAAATTTTACCATTGTTTCAAACACGATTTATCCAGCCTGATGCTCAGATATTTTTCTTCAAGCTCCTGCCTGTAAAATACCGGTTTCCAGGTTGTTTCTTTCACCGGATGAAAATGAGGGGATGAATACGCCACCTGATCACCGGGTTCTATCGTCCCCGCAAGAAAAATAGATGTGGGACCAGACTGACCGCCGATCACAGATACCGATCTTTTACCATGTGCAGTCGTCCAAACGGTGTCCCCTTCTTCACAATCCTGCAGATAAAAATCATCCTTTGGCTGTGGTGCAATTTCATACGTAATCTTCAAAACATGCTCCGGAAATTTCAGCCCTTCCATATCCGGAACCTCGATCCTCTCATCAACGGATTCTTTTATATTCAGTTCATAGTGTTCTTTTGTCACCGGATGCATGACTTCCACTTTCTGATCGACGGCCCCCGCTTTGACTGCAAAAGACGTTCCTTCGTACCGCGTTTTTTCCGGCTTCACACTTAACTCTAACCTCTTCGGAATTTCTCCTGTCCATTCATAGAAATATCTTTGAAACTTCCAGAATCGTTCCTGATCACACTGATAATATTCCATCCACTTTTCAGCCCGCACATCCTTTGCTTCCCCCGCTTCCACCGGCACCCAATACGTTCCGTCTGCACAAAAGGGGATGACCTGTGTATCTTTTTCTCTCAACGTAATGTTTAAATATTGCATCGCCTGTTCACCCAGATGATCAAGCTCCTCGCAAGTATCGATCACAATTCCATGCTCACAAAAAAAGAGTCCTCTGACTGCTGCTTTTCGTGTTTCCCACTCGCACATCTGATCAACACGAAACTCCTTCCTGATTCTCCCCAGATTCTGATGTACAAATTCTCCTTCAAAGACATGTGTCATGTGTTTTCCTCCTGTCTACTCCCGTATCACATCTACCACCTGTTCTTTCAGCACAGACTGTCCGGAAATCACCACTGCCGCTGCACAGATTGCCAGGTTCACCAGGATCATGATCAGAATCGGCACAATCTGAATACCTGATTTTTGGATGCAGATACAAAAATACATGTGTCATAAAATAGTATAACACTTTTTGTACCGCCAGATAAAGTGCGATCATCACAATACTGGAATATACTCCATACCGCAGCCCTTCTTTGAGCAGCATGATCCGAAAACCGGAATCCGTGATCCCCATCGCCCTTAAAATCCCGAATTCATGCTTTCTGGCTGCCACCAGATACTGCATACTGTTCATAATATGCAGAAGGCTGATCACCAGAAGGACAAAAGCAATGCCATAGAAGAACAGCATTTTCTGATTCAGATAAAAGTTCTGCACCTTGATCTGTTCCGTATAATCCTTGACGACACAGTCGGATACTCCGGAAACAACCTTACGGATCTCATCTGTCACTGCGACCGCATCCGCATGTTCTTTCAATGCAATGCTGATGGTCCGGTATCCTTCGATGCCAAAATATTTCTTCATCTGTTCATTTGTCATAATAATGCTGGCTGCTCCATCCCCGTAAAACTGATCCACTCTTGCCAGTGTTCTGCTGACAACTGCCTGGACTTGAAGATCCGAATTCTGATACAGCGAGTCTTCCCCCTGAAATTTCAGTAATTCTGTCTGGGCAGTCTTCGGTATCCTGACTGAAAGCGCATCTCCGGGAGACACACTGATTCCATCATAGTTTCCCTGTCCGTCCATCAGCGTCGCCAGTATCACTGTATCCTCTTCCCGCATTTTCTCCGGATCGATTTCTCCCTCCAGAAGATAATCATTCAACTCATTTAACATCCTGTCATCATATCCGTAGATATTGACCTTTAATCCATATTCTCCGTTTGCTTTTCTCACCAGCCTTCCATTGAATTTTTCCTCCATATCCGAATCTGCATCCAGAATGTTTTCCTCCGGATTCTCACTGCCCATATAATACTCCGGCCAGTGAAAAACATCATCTGACATCGTAAGCTCTCCCGCCATATACCGCACCGGTCTGACAGACTCCAATCCGCTTATCTTTTCCATCTGCTCTGCACATACCTTTGGAATCAGACTGGACAGTGAATCTGAATCTTCATACACCTGAATATCCGAACCAAGTCCGTCATCTGCCTTGAATGTCAGTTCATTGTTGACCTTTGCATTTTCTGTCAGATAGGCAGTCCCTAAAAAAAGAACACTTCCCACAGACAGAGACAATATAATTCCGATAAAAGTTTTCTTTCTCGAAAACATAAACTTCTTTGTCAGGACACCCGTCAGATCCTTTCGTTTCAGACTGTAGATCTTACGTCTCTTTGTCTGTGCTTCGCCTTCTTTTGTTATCATTTCCCGCAGTGTCAGCGTTTCCATCCGCCTCACTAAAATCAAACTTACAAGTGTAAGCAGGCACAGCAGAAAGATTGCTCCAAATAAAATCGCCTCTCCTGAAACCTGAAACGCGCCCGCCTGTGCACGTCCTGCCTGTGCAGCCTCTCTGGCCGCCTCTGCTGCGACGTACTTATTCGTATGCTGAATTCCCTTTGTCCGTACAAAAATACTGCCGATTTTCTGATAAATCCCCCATGCTGCTGCGTTTCCGAGAACACATCCAACCGGATAAGCCACTGCAAAGATCATCCACAGCTCGCTTGTCAGCACCCCAAACGTACGCTTTGACTCCATCCCCAGTGTCTGCATCACACTGTACTGTGACATCCTTTTCCGTACCGATACCTGAAACAGACTGTAGATCACAAATGTTCCGAATACTCCTATCGCTGCCAGTACCGCTTTATCCTTCAGATTCCACTTGTCGTCCAGATTCCCCCAGATATAAGGCAATCCCGCTTCCTTCCAGTGGAGGATCCCGGTCTTCACTGCTTCTGCCGCATTGATGCGGTTTCCGTTTTTCAGCCATTCCAGCAGCTCCCAGTTTGCCGCAATTTCCTTTTCGGAAATTCCAAATGTATCTGCAAATGCGCTCATCTGTCCGTAACTATCTTTGGACTCATCAAATTTCACATACAGGAATGTTCCGTTTGTTCCATAGTCCAGTGTCGGGTTCACAAATACCTGCATCCGCTGCGTAAGAGCGGAAGGCTGCTCTGACACAATTCCGCACAACGTAAATGTTTCTCCATCCAATGTAAATGTCGTGCCGATCTTACGCGGAATATCCAGATTCCGAAGTGTAAATTCATCCAGCGCCGCTTCTCCTTCCTCTTCCGGATACCTGCCCTCTTTCACTGTTCTTCCCATCATGGAAAGATAGCCTTCTTCTGCGTAATCCAGCTCGATCTCATAAGGCTCCTCTGTCACTTTGCGCATCGTCAGCACACCGGTTTTTTCCACGCAGTAACCCTGCTCTTTTTCTCCCGGCTGATACGTTTTCTCAAACTCCTCAAACCAGTCTGTGTCACAGCGCATCGTATAGTGCCAGTCTCCGGATTTTGTGCGGGCATTTTCTCTTGCTGCATGATTTCCGCTCTTTTGAAGTGAACCGATTCCGGTAAACAGAGCACAGGACAAAACAATCCCCAGAAACAGAGCCATCGTCTGTTTTCTATAATATTTCAGATAGGACCATGCAAGACGTATGATCTGCTTCATTACAGCTCACCGCCTTCCCCGTAGAATGCGTCTTCTCTCTGATACAGCCTGCCGTCCTCAATCCGGATAATCCGGTCACAGGTCTGTGCCAACGCTTCATTGTGTGTCACCATCAGCACCGTCTGATGGATTTCTGACTGCTGGCTTTTAACAGGCCGATTACCTCCACGGCAGTTTTGGAATCCAGATTCCCGGTCGGTTCGTCTGCGAGCAGAAGGGCAGGTTTGTTTGCAAGCGCTCTTGCAATTGCAACTCTCTGCTGCTGACCGCCGGATAGCTCACTCGGATACCGTTTCCGTTTCTCCCACAATCCCAGCTCATTTAATAATTCCCTGATATGCTCACGATCTACATGACTTCCTTTGTCAAAGGTGACCGGAAGCGCCACATTGTCATACACATTGAGCACCGGCATCAGACTGTAATTCTGAAACACAAATCCAATATTGCGTCTCCTAAAAATCGTCTGTTCCTTTCTGGTCAGACTTCCGATATCATGCCCCCTGATGCTGATCTTTCCTTCTGTCGGAACATCCAGACCTCCAAGCAGATTCAACAATGTACTTTTTCCGGAACCGCTCGTTCCTACGATTGCAATAAATTCTCCCTGTTCTGCAGCAAAGCTGACATCGGAAAGTGCCGTTACCTGATTTTGATGGGAACCATATGTTTTCACCACATGCTGTACTTCTAAAATCTTCATTCTCTTCCAGTTCTCCTTTTCTCTTTGATACCATCAGTGTAACAGCCCCATCTTACAAAAATCCTACAGCAGAAAAGAAAGTTCTTACAAAATTGTCATTTTTCCATCCGCAGAAATACCGAAAAGCAGCTTCCCTTTCCATAGACAGATTCCACCTGAATGTATCCCTTTTCCTTCTCCGCGATCAGCCTGGACAAATAAAGACCAATCCCGCTTCCTTCCAGATTTTCTACATCTTTACTCCGATAGAATCTCTGAAAAATCCGCGGCATCTCTTCTTTTCGGATTCCGATTCCTGTATCTGTGATCCGGATTTCTGCGTACATTTCATACTGCTTAAGATCAATCTGAATTGCTCCGCCCTCACTGGTATATTTCACTGCGTTTTCCAACAGATTTGCAAACACTTCTGACGTCCACTTTGCATTGTGATAAAGAAACAGATCCGGGATATACCCTGTTTTGATCGGAATCTGTTTCCTGGCAGCCTTTTCATACACCAGATTCACCGCATCCAGAATGGTCTTTCGAATCGGGCACATCGAAACCTCAAAGACCATGACATTCTGTTCCAGCTTCACCATTTTAAACAGAGAATTTAAGATCCATTCCAGTTTTTCACTCTGCGTCTGCATTTTTGCCAGAAACTTTTCTCTTGTCTCCGCGTCCTGGTTTTCTTCCCTCAAGATTTCTTCGTACATCCGGATATTGGCAAGCGGTGTTTTCAGCTGATGAGACATATTGGAGATCAGACTTTTCACCTGCTCTTTTTCCTCTTCTGCCTGAGATACAGACATCTCCTGCATTTCCTGGATTTTGCGGATTTTCCCGGAAAGAGCTGACACTTCGCCTTCCTTCAGATCCGAAACAAGGATCGGATCTCCCTCCAGAATAGATTCCAGCATCCGATCTGTCTCCCGGTATAGTTTTTTCCGCCTGCGATACTCATACATCCCAAACAAAACACCGGACACACATCCTGCTGATAGAATTCCTGTTATGATCGATTCCATACCTTTATCGTTTCTCCTCTTCTCTCCAGATATATCCAAGTCCGTGAACCGTCTGGATCCACTGCGGATTCTGCGGATCTGCCTCGATCTTTCTGCGAAGTCTCCGAATATTGACGGAAACGGTATTCTCATCCACAAACTTTCCGTCTTTGTCCCAGATCCGCTCTAAAATCTGTTCCTTTGACAATATCTGTCCCGGATTTTCCAGAAAATACAAAAGCAGTTTGTACTCGATCTTACTCAGCTCCAGCACTTCTTCCTTGCAGATCACCTGACAGCTGCTTTTGTCTAGACGGATTCCATTGGAGCTGATCCACTGTTTTTCACTCTTTCTGGAGAGCAGCTTTTTGATCCGCGCTTTCAGCACCGCGATAGAAAATGGTTTTGACATATAATCATCCACTCCCATTTCCAGTGCTTTCACCTCATCCAGTTCCGTATCCCTCGCCGTCAGCATCAGAATGAACACATCACTGCTTTTCCGAATCTCACTGCACAGCGAAAAGCCATTTCCATCCGGAAGATTACAGTCTAACAGAATCAGATCGCAGGAAGATGTCTTCCATAGCTTTCGTCCTCTTTCTGCATTTTCCGCTGTCAGGATCTGATAGCCTTCCCCACTCAATGTATACTCCAGCCCTTCCCTGAGATCTGCGTCATCCTCTATGATCAAAATTGTATCCATGTCTATTTCCCCTGTTTTCGTTTTGTCTTTATTATAACAACAGGGAGTGTGGAAATCTATCTTTATTCTCGTTACTGTTCCATATTTAAATATCCGTAAAGAAAATCAAGACCAATCTCCAAATTCCCCTTGTACTCTCTTTCCCCGTTTATTATACTTAGTACAGAGTTTCTAAACCCATCAAAAAGAAAGGAGCATTTACCATGCTTTCAAAAGATTTATTACAGCAATTTGAAGATAATATCACAAGATTTGATGAAAACATACATGCTTTCGAAAATGGAGAGATTGACCGCCAGACCTTCAAAGGCATCTCCGGAGGCTTTGGAAGCTATGCACAGAAGGAACAAGGATATATGCTGCGTCTTCGTCTTCCGGGCGGTCATATTACAAAAGAGAAATTAAAATTCCTTGCATACAAAATTTCTGAACATCAGATTCCTCTGCTCAAACTGACTACCTGCCAGACCATCCAGTTTCACGATTTGTCTGCAGACTCTGTTCCGCAGCTTGTTCGTGATGCCTTAAAAGTCGGCATCATCACACACGGCGGCGGAGGCGACAACCCGCGTAATGTCATGGCAAGTCCTCTGACTGGTACCGCTGTGGATGAGACATTTGATGTGTTTCCTTATGCAAAGGCTGCCGGAGAATATCTCCTGACCAAGATGCCGGGACTTCACATGCCCAGAAAACTGAAAGTCGGTTTTTCCAATACCCCGGCGAATGAAGTTCATGCCACATTCCGTGACCTTGGATTTGTAGCCAAAGAAAACGGGACATTTTCCGTTTACTGTGCCGGCGGACTTGGACCAAATCCAAAGCTTGGTGTTCATATTACAGACAATGCAGATCCAAACGAGGTTTCCCTTTACGTCCATGCCATGATCCGTCTCTTTACCACATACGGCAATTATGAGTCCCGCGCAAAATCCAGAACCCGCTATCTGCAGGATACCCTTGGCGAAGAAAAAATCCGGAACTATTTCCTCCAGTTTGTGGAAGACGCGCAAAAAGAAATGACTCCATGGCCTGTAGAACCAGTCCATCCGATTTCCAAATCTGCTGACGGCACTCTGTCCGAAGCACTTCTGACAGAAAAACGGGTACTCCCACAGAAACAGAACGGCCTGTACACGGTTTCTTATCATCCGCTGGGCGGACGGCTTGCACCTCAAAAACCGTCTGAACTGTATGCCGTGATCAAAGAGATGCCGGAAACCGAGCTTCGGATCTCACCGGACGGCACCTTGTATATCATCAATCTGACTGCAAAAGAAGTACCTGCTGTGTTAGAAGCCACAAAAGACGGAGCTGCTTCTTTATTTGAAAGCAGTGTCAGCTGCATTGGCGTTCCAATCTGCCAACACGGACTGCGCAATTCCTATGCACTGTTAGAGTCCTGCATTCAGCGGGTCCGCAAGGAACAGTTCGCCGACAGAGTCCTTCCATGTATCCATATTTCCGGATGTCCTTCCAGCTGCGGAAGCCATCAGGCGGGAAGTATCGGTCTTGTCGGACACTCCAAACGGGTGGATGGAAAAATGGAACCTGCATTCAAATTATTTGTAAACGGAGACAGCGAAGAACCTGGAGCACATCTGGGCATCGAAAAAGGTGTTCTTCTGGAGACTGTAATCCCGGAATTTTTCGCAGCTCTCGGAAAACGAATTGCCGCAGCAGACAGTACCTTTGACGTCTGGTATCCGACTCACGCAGAAGAATTTGATACACTTGCTGCTGAATACGCAGAGAAGACACAATAGCTTCAAAATAAAAACCAGGCAGGATGCCTTCCTTTTTACGGGAACATATCCTGCCTGGTTTTTCTGATTATTCTGTTTCTATAAAATATCAATATGTTCGCCTGCAAGTGCCTTGTTCATACTTCGCACCGCACAGAATTTTCCGCACATGGAACAAGTATCCTCATGTTCAGGCTTTCTCTCATTCCAGATCCGTTTTGCCGTCTCCGGATCCATGGCACACTCCCACTGTGCTTCCCAGTCCAGATTTCTTCTGGCTTGTGCCATCCTGTCATCTGCCTGTCTTGCTCCCCGCACTCCTTTTGCAATATCTGCCGCATGTGCCGCAATCTTAGACGCCATGATTCCCTGTTTTACATCTTCCAGATTCGGAAGAGCCAGATGCTCTGCCGGTGTCACATAGCACAAAAATGCCGCTCCTGCCGATGCTGCCACGGCTCCGCCAATCGCAGAAGTAATATGGTCATATCCCGGAGCAATATCTGTCACAAGTGGTCCCAATACATAAAACGGCGCTCCCTGACAAATGGACTGCTGCACTTTCATATTTGCCTCGATCTGATCCAGAGGCATATGTCCCGGACCTTCCACCATCACCTGAACATCCTTCTCCCATGCCCGCCTGGTCAGTTCGCCCAGACGCACCAGCTCCTCGATCTGGCAGACGTCCGTTGCATCTGCAAGACATCCTGGTCTGCATGCGTCACCGAGTGAAACCGTCACATCATATTCCCGACAAATATCCAGAATCTCATCATAATATTCATAAAATGGATTTTCTTCCCCTGTCATACACATCCACGCAAATACAAGAGAACCACCTCTGGATACGATGTTCATTTTTCGCTTATGCTGCCGAATCTGCTCGATTGTTTTACGCGTAATGCCACAGTGCAGTGTCACAAAATCCACTCCATCCTGTGCGTGAAGACGGACCACATCGATAAAATCTCTGGCAGTCAGCGTATCCAGATCCCTTTGATAGTGGATCACGGAATCATAGATTGGAACAGTACCGATCAGCGCCGGACACTCACTGGTCAGCTTTCTTCGAAATGGAATTGTATTTCCATGAGAAGACAGATCCATGATGGCATGTGCGCCCATCTCAACTGCCTGCATCACCTTCTGCATCTCCACATCGTAATCTTTACAGTCTCTTGAAACTCCCAGATTTACATTGATCTTTGTACGCAGCATCGAACCGATTCCTTCCGGATCAATACAGGTGTGATTTTTGTTGGCACAGATGACAACCTTTCCTTCTGCCACCAGCGGCATCAGCTCTTCGGTCGTCATATGTTCTTTTTGTGCCACGATCTCCAGTTCTTTTGTCACAATCTGTTTTCTCGCTGCTTCCATCTGTGTTGTATAGTTTCTCATATGCATTCCTTTCCATGCCCGCCGCGGAGTATGCAAAAAGCTGCTGCAACGCAAACGCATTACAGCAGCAATTTTTCTTCTCAGATCCTATCACTTTCTCTGTATATCCCTACGTTGGCATTATCCAAATCAGGTTACGGGTTTTAAGCGATCCAGCTTTCTCTCAGCCTGCTTTCTGCAAGCACCCCTTTTTTGTTTCTGTTGATATTATAAACACTCTCATTCTTGGAATCAAGTGTTATCTGAATTTTCTTTTTGCCCTTGAGGAAGCTCTTCGCGAAGTCCCAGTATCCCTTCAACCAGAATCTTCACGTCATCCAGAATATAATCAAATGCACCGGCCTGACACATATTGATCAATACCAGTCCCAACGGAACTGCCAGAATCATACCAAAGACTCCCTTGATCTTATATCCCACATATAAAAGCAGCAGTGTCACCAGCGGATTCATTCCCATGCTGTCACCTACCAGCTTTGGCTGCAAAAGCTGACGCACTACCTGGGAAACTGCATAGATGATCACCAGACCGGCTGTAATTTTATATTCACCGATAAATACGGAGTAAATTGCCCATGGGATCAACGCAGTTCCCGTTCCAAAAAATGGCAGAAAATCCAAAAATGAAATCAAAAATGCAACCAAAACCGCATAATGAATTCCAAGCACAAGAAATCCGGCAAACAGGATCAAAAAAACAACACCCATGATCTTAAACTGCGCCTTGAAATATCCGCCTACTGCATATTTCAGATTATCCATCACCAGGATCATCCTCTTTTCCACAGACGGCGGTGCGATTTTATGAAACCATGCGATCACTTCTTCTCTCTGGATTGTAAAAAAGTAAGCTGCCAGTATCGCAACAATGAAAGAAATCAGATAGGACGGAAGTCTTTTTGCAAAATTTCCCGCAGCCGTCACCGTCGGCTCGCTGATTTTCGAAACAAGATTCCCCATATAAGTATCCAGATTCTCCACTATCGTTGTCCACCCATTCTGCACTCCCCGGGGAAGCCTGCTGAACGCACCGGATAAGGTATTTCCAATCTCACGCATCCCCTCTTCCAGCTGTGCATAAATATCCGGAAAGTTCTGAATCAGATCTGTCACTTCCGCTGCAATCCTGCTGACTGCAAAATATCCCACTAAAACGATCAGCCCAATGACCATGATAACAATCATTGCTGTTCCCAGCTTCTTTACGATCTTCAATCGCTTTTCCAGCCAGTTCACCAGAGGTGTCGCAATGGCAGAAATGATCCAGCCCACAACGAACGGCATGAGAAATCCGATTGCTTTTACGCCCAGGATAATAAACGCAGCCGTTGCCAGTATACTGAACATAAGACTTACCGCCACTTGCCAGTAAGGTCTCTTTCGCTCCATAAAAATCTCCTTCCCGCATCGTGCTTTTCCTGTTTACTCTATCATTCTCCGAAATTATTCTTTCGTTTTATCCTCCAAAAATCTTTCCGGAAACAGATATTCCCGCTCAGCCAGATCCCAGATTTCGTCTCTTCCCTGCTTTGTAACCGAAGAAAACGGGATTACTTTTGTTCCCGGAAGCAGATTCAGACCTGTTTTTAACATCTTCACATGCTTCTGCACCTGACTGCGTTTTAATTTATCCAGCTTTGTAGCAATGATGATCGGCTGAAATCCCTGATCGACGATCCACTGATACATCATCTTGTCATTTGCCGAAGGGTCATGCCGGATGTCGATCAGAAGAAAGACTGCTTTCAACTGTTTTGATGTATGCAGATACCGCTCGATCAGATTTCCCCACTGGATCTTTTCTTTTTCGGAAACCTTCGCATATCCGTATCCCGGCAGATCCACCAGATAAAGTTCCTCGTTGATATTATAAAAATTAATCGTCTGTGTCTTTCCCGGTGTGGCAGAGATCCGGGCATACGATTTTCGGTTCATCAGCGCATTGATCAGGGATGACTTACCCACATTGGATTTCCCCGCAAACGCAATCTCCGGTTTTTCATTTTCCGGCAATTTACTTGTAATTCCACAAACAGTTTCCAGATTGATATTCTTTATTACCATAGTTTACTCCCCTTCGGATATTTTATCCTGATCTTCTGACACAAATGCTGCCTTCAGCACTTCCTCCATATGCTCTACAGGCAGGATCTCGAGTCCTTTTGTGATTTCCTGAGAAAGCTCTTCTACATCTGCCAGATTCTTTTTGGGAACAAGAACTGTTTTTATCCCGGCATTTTTCGCAGCCAGAAGCTTTTCCTTTAATCCTCCAATCGGCAGTACACGTCCGCGCAGAGTCACTTCTCCTGTCATGGCAATATCTGCACGCACCTTTTGTTCTGTGATCGCAGAAAGCATTGCAGTTGCCATGGTGATTCCGGCTGACGGACCGTCTTTGGGCACTGCACCCTCCGGAATATGTACATGGATATCATGTTTTTCAAAAAAGTCATCCGCAATCTGATAATCTCTGCTGACAGAACGGATATAGCTGATCCCGGTCCGTGCCGATTCTTTCATCACATCTCCAAGCTGACCAGTGAGCATGATCTCTCCTTTTCCAGGCATCACATTCACTTCGATCTGGAGGGTATCCCCACCCACACTTGTCCATGCCAGTCCACGCACAATCCCGATCTCATCCGCTGCATTTGCCATCTGATACGTAAACTTCTCTTTTCCCAGATATTTGAACAGATTCTTCTCTGTAATTGTAACACTCTTTTTCCCGGTTGTAAGTATTTCTTTTGCTGCTTTTCTGCAAATATTGCCGATTTCTCTCTCCAGCTGACGTACTCCCGCTTCTTTTGTATAGTTGGATGCAATCTTCCAGACTGCATTTTTGCTTATTTTCAGCTGTTCTTTCTTCAGACCATTTTTCTCCAGCTGTTTTGGGATCAAATGCTCTGTCGCAATATGCAGCTTCTCATTCTCTGTGTAGCTGGTCACCTCGATCACTTCCATACGATCCAGAAGCGGACGCGGAATCGTCTGCAGTGAATTTGCAGTGGCAATAAACAGCACTTCCGACAAATCCAGCGGAACTTCCAGATAATGATCACGGAATTTGTAATTCTGTTCACTGTCCAGTACTTCCAGAAGCGCAGAGAACGTATCTCCCTTATAGTCTGTGCTGACTTTATCAATTTCATCCAGAAGCATCAACGGATTCTTGACACCTGCCTGACGAATTCCATTTGCGATGCGTCCGGGCATTGCTCCTACATATGTTTTTCTGTGTCCCCGGATTTCTGCCTCATCCCGCACTCCGCCAAGTGAAATCCTTACATACGGCTTCTTCAGTGCCTTTGCAAGAGATCTGGCGATCGATGTTTTTCCTGTTCCCGGCGGTCCCACCAGACACAGGATCGGGCTCTCCCCTTTTTTCGTCAGAGAACGTACTGCCAGAAATTCCAGAATTCGTTCTTTGACCTGTTCCAGACCATAATGATCTGCTTCCAGCACTTCCTCTGCATATTTGATATCCTGATTGTCCTTCCCGGCTTTATCCCACGGCATCTCAAGCAATGTTTCAATATAGGTCCGTATCACACCGCTTTCTGCCGGACTGTTCAGTGAGCTTTTAAATCTGCTGATTTCTTTTTTCAGCTTTTCGTTCACTTCTTTTGGCGCTTTCAGATTCTTTGCTGCTTTTTCAAATTCTTCCGCATCGGACAATGTAGAATCATCCCCCAACTCCTCCCGGATCAGCTTCAGCTGCTCCCGAAGAATGTATTCTTTCTGATGCTTATCCACACGTTCCTTCACCTTTTGCTGCAGTTCATCTTTGATATCCATGATCTGCACTTCGTTGACCAGCTTAAACGCCAATGTCTCATATCTCT